>Ga0307433_1000885_pt1 | contig 19253 bp, 19 predicted proteins | sample SalMarWE160210MG_FD_202166 | JGI IMG/M metagenome (GOLD analysis project Ga0307433, IMG submission 202166) | Salt marsh sediment microbial communities from the Plum Island Ecosystem LTER, Massachusetts, United States - WE1603-210 | ecosystem: Environmental > Aquatic > Marine > Intertidal zone >... | reverse complement strand
CGAACTTGTCCCTCCGGGGACGATTCGTTGTGCGTTATGCGTATCGCGTTGTGCGCATTTGCTTATTCATAGTCTCTCTCCTGGGGATGTCTGCCCCAAGCTGTTAGTATTATATCAGAAAAGGGCGGTTTTTCAAGCAGAAAACGGCGTTTTTTAAGAAAAAAAGCAGGTATTTACGCAACCCGTTATGTACAAAACATTAGCGGATAAGAAAAAATTTGATTTGTGTTTGACGAGAATTAAGAGAATAATAGTTCGAGAGAATTAAGCATATGCTGAGTTGAAAATTGAATGATCATATTAAGAATCTGGCGAAAGCAATGAAGTGGGGCAAATGGCCATTTCTTGCCTTAATGATTCTTGCGACAATTATCGTCCTAAGCGTGAAATCCGAATCGGACTCACGTATAGGAGTTTTATTTGGGTACTACTTCAAAGCAATATTTGCATTTACATTGCTCTCAAGCGGGATTTATACTTTTTACTTTTCGTTAGTGCTCGAACATATAGCTCCTAATCATTCGGACGAATGCGCACGCATCTTACGTTTTTATTCACCAGTCCATACTTGGCGATTCTTAAAATTCGCTATGACTACTGGAGACGAAACGCTTCGTCATTGGGCAAAAATAGGAATTTTTTGGTTATTTTGTACGTGTAGCATATTAGTCATTGTTCCCATCGGAATAATTTTATTTCTCATTCTTACTTTATAACACACGTCAGAATTGGCTTGGTTTTGGTGCGGTGATGGTGAGAAAAAAACGCTAAAATGCGTGCCTAAAATTGGATTGGCAAGTCCGCCAAAAGCGAGGTAGAATGGTTAAAAAAGAAAAAAGATGAATAACGGAAATATGGAAAATGAGTTCAATATTTATAAGCTATTCACATAAGGATAAACCGTTCGCTAAAAGATTAGCAGCTGACCTACGTGACGCTGGTCATACAGTATGGATTGATGAGATAAAGATTCTTGTTGGTGATTCTCTAATAGAAAAGATACGAGATGGCATTGATAGCGTAGATTTTGTTGCAGCAATAATATCTTCAACATCTCTTAATAGCCAATGTGTTAAGAGAGAGTTAGATCTGGCATCAACTCGAGAAATCGATGAAAAGCGGGTAATTGTTTTACCGATTTTACTGGACGAGGTCGAATTGCCAGGATTTCTCAAAGGAAAGTACTACGCAGATTTCAGGGAAGAAGATAATTACCAAGAAGGACTTGATGAATTGTTGGAGCGACTTGGACCAAGAACTCTACCTCCAAACCTATCGTCTGCGAAGATGCTAAAGCCTTATTTGTTTATTGAAACACCGGGTCATGGCTGGCTAAGAGTGCCTTTGTCAGAATTGGACGCACTAGGAATTCGTGATAAAATCACCAAATATTCTTACGAGGATGATTTGTATGCTTATCTTGAGGAAGATGATGATTTAACGACATTTGTTGAAGCTAAGGAAAGAAAACACGGCTCTGATTACGATATAGAGACAGATATGTTTGATGTCTTTATTGACGAGTTTCCATTGGAACGCAAGAGAATGGACGAGCATCGAAGAAGGAATCGATATGAATGAGCAGAAAACAACAAGTAACGATCTGTTATGGCATTATACAACACCCGAAGGATTGACTGGAATTATCGAAAGCAGTTCCCTATGGGCGACAGACATTTTCTACTTAAATGATTCAGCAGAGTTTATGCATGGAATCAATATTGCTCGTAAGATTATTAAACGGACGATTTCTTCATTGTTTGGGGGCGAAAAGGAACGTCTGGAAAGGTTTGATACAGATTTATCATTTATTGGACCAGATCATAATAGGCCGGTTTATGTTTGTTCACTATCGAAAGCTGAAAACGAACTAAGTCAATGGAGAGCCTATTGTCGGGGAGGAGGCTTTTCGATAGGTTTCCCTCATCAAGGCCTTGTTGATGCAATACAAGGTCAACACTTTGAGCTCAAGGAATGTGTTTATGATACTAAGGAACAAGAAAGGATAATTAATCAACTAATTGATTCGTATGTTATGCCTTACATTCAACATCCTGAGCAATTTTCAAAAATCCCATGCACACCAGATATGGTTTCTGCTATTGTATGCGGGGGCAGTAATAAGTTTCTATGGGAACTCTATTCAACTTGTTCAACTTTAAAACATCCTTCTTTCGAAAGAGAAGAAGAATGGCGGTTAGTGTTTGACCATAGACGCCCTTTTAATGAGATAAAACCGAAATTTCGCACAAAAAATGGTTTGATAATTCCTTATGTTTGTATAAATCTCCCTGAGAATGAAGATTTTTGGAGACGGGTTAGGATTAGCATCGGTCCAACCAAATATGAAAAAGAACTTAGAGGTTCTGTGCATACCCTCTTTAGGAAATACCATGCAACAAGTATAGGCATTACACACAGCGATATACCTTTCCGTGAAATCTGAGGTAGAATCCTTCGACTCGGCTTTGCCTTGCTCAGGACAGGTAGGACAGGAATTTACGATTTACGATTTGCAATTTAGGATGAGTATATGAGTAAAATGGAGTATTCGAAATTGGTTTTGGAGTTGCCTGATTGGATGGGGCAGTTTTTGGTGGGGGCCGAGCGCAATTTTACGAGTATAGAAGAACGGATGCGTTTGGTTATTACGTTAGCACGGTTGAATATCGAGCATAAGACAGGCGGGCCTTTTGGGGCGGCTGTATTCGAGCAGGAAAGTGGGAAACTGATTGCTGCTGGCGTTAATATGGTAATTTCTGCGAACTGTTCGAGCGCACACGCGGAAATTATGGCTATAAGTATAGCACAACAGATGCTTGGTCATTATGACTTGAGCAGCGAAGAAATGCCTTCTGCCGCAGGGCATCCCTTACGGGAATATGAGCTTGTAACGAGCACTGCGCCGTGCGCTATGTGTTTGGGCGCCATCCCCTGGTCGGGTGTTCGAAGGGTTATATGTGGTGCTCGCGATGAGGACGCACGCAGTATCGGATTTGACGAAGGAACAAAACCACCAAACTGGGTGTTATCTCTTGAGATGCGTGGTATTACCGTTATGCAGGATATTCTTCGCGAAGAAGCTCGGAAGGTTCTTTCACAATACCATGAATCAGGCGGGGTTATTTACAATGCTCGAAGCGTAAATGAGTAAATGCGTGGATGAGTAGATGCGTAAATGCGTTTATGCTTTTTTAATACCGGATGGCATAGCTATTCCGCTGGGTCCCTGTGACTTTTTGAAGTCCACGATGACCTTAACGGCTTCATTAGGGTCGTCCAAAACCGTAAAGACTTTCAAGTCCTCATGTGAAATATGCTTGTATTCTTTTAACATCTTCTCCTGCATCCAGTCGATAAGGCCCTGCCAGTATTCACTGCCCATCAAAATCACAGGGAAGGATGCCTGCTTTAACGTCTGAATTAATACCAGTGATTCGCAAAATTCGTCCATAGTTCCATAACCGCCAGGGAATACTATAAAGCCATGGGCGTATTTTAGAAACATCACCTTGCGGCAGAAAAAATACCTGAAGTGCAAAGATAAATTCTGATATTCGTTAGGAATCTGCTCCAAAGGCAGCTCGATGTTAAGGCCGATGCTTTTACCACCCGCATCGGCAGCGCCTTTATTTGCCGCCTCCATAATCCCTTCGCCGCCTCCGGTTATTACTGCGAAGCCGGCCTTTGCTATTTCAAAAGCAGTTTTTTCAGCAAGCTTGTAGAACTTATTGTTCGGCTTTATCCTGGCTGAGCCGAAAAACGATACGGCAGGGCCAACGGAAGCAAGCTCATCAAATCCCTCGACGAATTCGGCCATTACTCTGAATATCCGCCAGAGGTCTTTTACGGGTTTTTCAGAAATATCTATCATAGTAAAACTCTCCTTAATTAACGATTTAGGGATTTTACCATAAATCCGGGTTATTTGCAGAAGGACAATATTTTGAAATCGGACAGTTATAACAGTCCGGTTTACGAGCTTTACAGCTATTTCGGCCGTGAAGAATCAATGTATGGCTGAATATCGTCCAGTTTGCCTTTGGAATTATTTCGGCTAAATCGAATTCGAGCTTTACAGGGTCGGAATTTTCAGAAAGCCCCAGCCGGCGAGAAAGGCGGATAACGTGGGTATCGCAGGCTATTGCGGGCTTTCCGAAGGCGTTGCCTAATACGACATTTGCGGTTTTTCTGCCCACGCCCGGAAGCTTAACAAGCTCTTCCATTTTATCAGGGACTTTGCCGCCATATTGATTTTGTATCGTGGCAGAGGCATTTTTGATGTTGATTGCTTTATTATGATAGAAACCGGTGCTTTTTATGTCCGACTCAATCTGTTTTACATCGGCTTTTGCCCAATCAACAGTCGATTTATATTTTTTGAACAAATCTTTTGTGACCATGTTGACTCGAACATCGGTGCATTGGGCTGACAGAATCGTTGCGATGAGCAGCTCCAGCGGATTTTTAAACCTAAGTGCGGTTTTTGCCTCCGGGTATGTCTTTGTCAATATAGGCCAAATTTGTTTGAACCGTTTGGCAGCTTGAGCCCGAACCACCTTAATCTTCAGCTTTTTTGCCATCTTTCTTTTCCGCTCCCTGCTTTCGCGGGGATAAGTTTACCCCTGCAGAAGCAGGGGTAATCTGTTGCAACGTTTTTTTCAATTCGCTTGCAAATAGAATTCCATGCCATCTGAGCGGTTCTTCCTTGCCAGGCACAAACAGCATGCTGACCGGCACCCCCGGTTCATTGTATATATTTTTCAAAGCAAGTGTTGCGGGAAAATTTCTTTCTGTGGTGTCGGCTTTAATTGCTAAAACATTTTTTTGCTCGATTAGCTGTGAAATATTTTTGCGGGAGTAAACGACTTTCTCTACGGTTTGACAGCTCAGGCACCAATCGGCAGTAAATTTTATTAAAACAGGCCGGTCCTGAGCTATTGCTTCACCAATTAAATCAGCATTGTAATCCTGCCAATCAATAAGCTCATTTTTAGGTCCAGCCAGAAATACCCATCCTGCTGCGACGGCCAAAGCTACAGCGATAACCCTAACCATCCACTTGCGAAATGCCCTGGTGTTGTAACTGACCCAGGTGCTCCACATCCAGATGGAAAAAGCAAGCACAACTGCAAAATATAATACATTTATTCTCTGGATTTGAGGCAGTGCTGCGATAAGTTTTACAGCGATGATTAACAGAATAAAGCCAATGGCCTGTTTGAACAGCTCCATCCATCTTCCCGCTTTTGGCAGGCACTTTAACAAGCCGGGCATAGAAGTTAATATCGCATAAGGCAAGGCCATCCCGATGCCCATAACCATTATTGCAATAGTGGCGAGATGCAAAGGCTGAGCCTGCGCCCAGGCAAAGGCGGCTGCCAAAATCGCGAAGCTGCAGGGCGTACTTAAAATCGCTGCCAGAAAACCCATTGCAACAGCTCCCGTGTAACCTTTACCGGAGCTGGATTTAGCAGCTATTGATGACGGCACGGTAATCGTAAAAAGGCCGAACATAAATAGCGCCAGCACTACCAGTAAAAGCGCCATCACAGCAAGAAAAGCCGGACTTCGGAATTGGTCACCCCACTGCAGTACTGTTCCATAAAAAACCTGCAAAACGATGTTTGCTCCGGCAAGGCAGGCGAAAAACAGCAAAATTCCAAGACAAAATGCCAGCCCAAATGAAGCTGCCCTCGCTTTACTTTGTGCTGCCTGTTCAACAATCCGCATCACGATAATAGGCAGCACTGGCCAGATACAAGGCATAATATTTAAAGAAAGTCCCGCCAGAAAAGCCAGCAAAAGAGCGAATTGAACAGAATAAGAGGATGCTTTGACTTCTTGATTTTCAATAGCTGATTCAAAACCGTTTAAATTCTGCCAGGATTTTGCAAGACTGATGTCAATAGTCGTTCGCAGTGTTTTCTCAAACGGCGCCAGACAAACGTTACTTGTGCAGGCAACGCCGGAAATCCTAACTTCGACATCGCCTTTTTCTATTTCGGTAGTCTCCGCTGCCAATTCATCGGAAAACGGGACGAATACGGTAAAGTTACCGGCATAAACCTCAATTTTCTTTCCTGCAGGTTCCTGAAAAGACTTCCACTTCGGAAAGATGGATTCGCCAAAACTAAAAATGTCAGATTTGGCTTCGACCTTCAATTCGAGACCTGGAACGGGAGCAGTTTCCGGCTTTGCATAATAATGAAGGTCTTTGGTTCCTTCAAAAATGACCGCTATACCTGGCTTTGAGTCCATGTGAACAGGCTCGATATGTGCGGATGAAAACTCCTGTCCGTGTTTTACCAGTCCAACCGCGTTTTGTCCCCAAGCGGAGCAAGTAGCGACAAAAATATAAATTATCCACAAAATTACACCGGCTCTTCTCCGCATAGACACCTCAAAAAAGGTTAAAGGGAAAAGATGAAAGGGCAAAGAGAAGTAACATTTATTTTTTATTTTTTGTTTCAGTTTTCTTTCCGCCCTTAGCTTGTTCAGCAGCTAAAAGGTCAGCGACTGTGGGTTTATCCAACTGGCCGCCCTCGATAATCAGTTTCACATCGGCGGCGTCAAGAGTCTCGTATTTAAGCAGGGCCTTTGCTATTTGCTCAAGTTTATCTTTATTTGCCTGTATTAACTGTTTTGCTTTTGTATAGGCCTCGCTGGTAATCTTTTTTACTTCACTATCGATTGCTTCGGCTGTTTTTTCCGAATACTCTTTTTCACTTGGCATGAACAGCGACTCTTTAGCAGTGAAATCCGGCCCATAACTGACTGGGCCGAGCTCACTACTCATACCCCATGTCAAAATCATCTGCTTTGCAATATTTGTAGCTTGCTGAATGTCCGACTGTGCGCCGCTGGATATATCATCACAAAATATTTCTTCTGCGATTCGGCCGCCGAAACAGACCTGCAAAATCGCCATACAATATCTTTTTGTAAAAATTGTTCTGTCTTTTTCCGGCAGGGCAAAAGTTGCGCCCCCCATTGGCCCACGTGGAATGATACTTACTTTATGCAATGGGTCTGCATCTTCGAGTAGTGACTGCACGAGCGCGTGGCCGGCTTCGTGATAAGCAGTGATTTCTTTTTCCTTCTGGTCGATAACCCTGCTCCTTCTCGCTCTTCCCCATCGAACCTTGTCGCGCGATTCTTCTAAATCAGCCATTTCGATGCTGTCTTTATTAGCCATAGTTGCGATAAGGGCGGCTTCATTAATAATGGCCGCCAGGTCTGCACCACTAAACATAGGTGTCACGCGTGCTAATCTTTCCAGGTCAGCGTCGGGGCCTAATTTCACTTTCCTTGCGTGAACCCTCAAAATTTCATCTCGACCTTTTATATCCGGCAGCGGGACAACAACCTGCCTATCGAATCTTCCTGGACGGGTCAACGCGTTGTCGAGAATATCCGAACGGTTTGTTGCCGCAATTAGTATTACCTGGTCGTTTGTATCGAAGCCATCCATCTCCACCAGGATTGCATTCAGGGTCTGCTCACGTTCATCGTGTCCACCACCAATAAAAGCGGCACCGCGTCTGCGTCCGATTGCGTCAACTTCATCAAGGAAAATAATACAAGGCGAGTTGTCTTTTGCCTGTTTAAACAGGTCTCGCACCCTTGATGCCCCGACGCCGACAAACATTTCTACAAAGTCGCTGCCTGATATGCTGAAGAAAGGTACATCAGCCTCACCGGCTATAGCCTTTGCCAGCAATGTTTTCCCGCAACCGGGCGGGCCTATAAGCAGAACTCCACGAGGTATACGACCACCAAGACGTTGGAACTTTTTCGGATTCTTCAGGAATTCAATTATCTCAGCTACCTCTTCTTTTGCTTCTTCAATGCCTGCCACATCGTTGAATGTAATTTTTACTTTATCTTTACCCTGCAGGCGATGTCTGCTTCGCCCAAATGACATCAACATTCCGCCGGCTCCACTGCGAAGATTCCGTGCAAAAAGAAAGTAGAAAATACCCACTATTACAAGCATCGGCAGGACCCATTGCATTAATAGGATAAGCCAGATATGCTGTTTGGCGAATTTGACCTCTATACCACTTTCTTTCAGTTTTTGGAGAAACTGCTCACCAACCAAGTCGGGCTTATAATCTGTCGTGAAGGAAACAGGCATTTTTTCGCCCCGTTCTTCAATGCCTTTCTGGTTAAACTTGCCTGTGATTTCGGTCTCGCCAATCTCGATACTTTCGATTTGGTTATTATCAAGATAGCTTTCGAGTTCGTCCCATCTGATAGTGTCCACTTTCTGCAGATGTTTCAACATCATCATCGCTGTTAATATGAGAATTGCAATTATTAACAAGCTAAAAGGTCCGTGTTTATAACTCGGCAGGGACGCTTTTTTGCCTGGCTTGTCTTCTGGGTTCGGGTGCTGCCGGGTCGGCTTTTTATTTTGACTCTTACTCATAATTAATACTATCGGCAATTTTTCATCTGCTATTGCGTATTTAGCATAGCTATAATATGTGTATCCGGTTAGGTACTATTAGCTTCTACCACCCTTTTTCCATCAATTCCACGATTTTTTTTGCCAGATTGTTTGCGGCAAGAGAGGATGCGTAGCTAAAGTCCTGACTTTGGTAGGCGGAATAGGTAGCTTCTGCGCTAACCGACTGGTTGTCTATGAGTAATTCCCCTGTCTTTAGATTTTTCCAGTTAACTACTGCCTGCAACTGGACTTCTGATTCGAGGACGCTGCCCATTTCTCGCTCAGTGCTGAGCGATGATTCACCGATTGACACTATTTGTCCGCTTATTACAGTGTCAGCCCGGTCTCTGCTTGAGATGATCTTATAGGGTGTTTGGGCCTCGATACGTTTGGCCAGGGCATCGGAGAGCTCGTATTCGATTCCCCGTCGAAAGGTTTGATTATCAAACATTTTCAGGCAAACGCTATTGATGTCTTGTGAAAACATTGATTGGTTGGAATAGCCAGTGCAGCCGGAAAAAACTAAAATAAAGGATACAAGGGCAAACCGGCATAAGGGCATAAAAATCCTTTGATTTGTGCAGGTTTGACTATTTTTGACACATCTTATTTTCATTTGGCACCGTAAGGCGTCCTTGTGGACTGCCGCCCCTTTGTGTCTCTATATCTTTTTACTATCCTGGTTCCTAATTAACATTTTTTCTTGCCTGTTTCGCTATTTCCGCTGCATTGGTTTGGGGCCAATCATTTATTACCATGTTATAATAAAGGTTAGCCGCCTGGTCTTTGCCTGTTTTTTGATAGTACTGGGCAATGCTTAGTTGTTTATAGGCCAATTGTTCATCTATATCTTTAAGTATTTCGTCAACGCTGATTTTTTGGGCATCTTCGGGGTATACTAATTCGAGCTTATTATAATAGCTCTTTGCTGTAATCAAACCGGAGTCGTCATATAAGTGCTTTTTACCTTCGTCTCGTTTATTATATGCGGCGCGTTTGCATCGGGCCATAGACATTATTGTGTCTTTACCAACCTGGCCTGCTTCCCATTGTTGGGATATCTCCCACCATTTCAGGTATGCCTCGTTGAACTTTCGCCTTTTTTCGTAATTTTTTGCCAGCGATAAAGCAGCCTTTAGTCCAATTTGTGCATCAATACCAGCCCGTGTAGTGATTTTTTCCATAAGTTTGACGCCTTCGGGATACCTGCTCAATTTGAAGACTCGAAGCGCTGTCATTTTCTGGCCGGTTAAAAAAGCCGTAGCTATTTCAAACTGCCTGCTCAGGGCAGCTTCGGCAAGCTGACTATCGGGGTACTTGTCCAAGAACTTATCATAGGCCTTGACTGCCTTGGTGAATTTTGCTTCGCACAACAGGAGCTCGGCCTCGATAAAAGCGTCCAAATCAGGCCCAGTGATTTCGGGAAAGTCTTTTTTAAGCTGGTCGTATTCCTTGCGAACAGCTTCAGCTTGGCCTGTGTTTACCAGCTTTTTTATCTCGGCCACTGTAAGAAGGAATTTGTCCTCGGACGACGTGGGCTTCCACTGCTCGTCCTGCCCGCCGCTCCGACTCGCGTCGGAAGACGCGGGGGCAGGTTGGAGTCGCCAGGTATCGGCCGAGACCATTCCGGCCTGCCGGAACAGCACAGTCATCACCACTAATGTTATGAGCTTTACTCTATATCCATACATGATTCAGCCCCATCACATATTCACCCCGTTAGATAGCAAACATCTAACGGGGTAAAGCGGTTTAATCATTTTATCACAATTTCTGAAATTATACCTATTTTTGAAACTATTGCAAATCCTAAATTCAAATGAAAAAATTACCCCTTTTTACAGGTCTGGCAAATAGCAAATTCGCCGAGCAGCAGGTGAAACAAATCAAAGTCAAAAACAAATTGAGCGTTGGTATTTCAAAGGCCTTTGTTAGCCCTGCAGCAGTAATATTACGCGTTTCTTGACGATGAGCGGCAAATAGCGTATATTTGTAACGTTTAACGTAAAGAGTTAGCTACGAAGAGTAAAAAGTGAACTAAAGTGTGCTAAAGTGCCTAAAGTGAACTAAAGTTATGAAAAATAAAGAATTTGCTAAAGAGCTTGAAAAACGGACACGAGAATTTGCCGCGTGTATAATTCGTTTATCAGGAACTTTACCAAATACACCCGAAGGAAGGGTAATAAGAACTCAAATGACAAAGTCTGGAACCTCTATCGGTGCAAACTATCGAGAAGCCAATCGAGCCAGAAGTAAAGCCGATTTTAAAAACAAGATTAAGATTTGTGAGAGTGAAACCAGTGAAACACAATACTGGCTGGAGGTAATCGTAAAGCTAAAATGGCTATCTTGGGCAAAAGTGAAGTGAGAATGTGAAGAATGCGGTGAATTACTTGGTATTTTTACATCTGCGGCGAACAAGTAAACTCTAAGGATGAAGCTGTGTATTGATTTTTACAATTTTAGGCACTCTACACTTTAGTCACTTTTAACTTCTTATTGTCTTAGTGGCAAGAACGAGTGTATAGTTATTTGGAGTTCGTTTGAATGGTTGATAAGGGACAATGTGATAAGTGCACTGGGCTATGTTGTCGGTATTTTGCCCTGCCGATAGAAACGCCAGAGGACAAAGGAGACTACGACGATATAAGATGGTTTTTGTGTCATAAAGGCGTATCAGTGTTCGTAGAGGACGGCGACTGGTATATAAATATCAGAAACAAGTGCAAGTATCTCTCCAAGAAGGACCATCGCTGTGAGATTTACGATAAAAGGCCGAGAATCTGCAGAAGTTACCGTCATTCTACCTGTGATATTATAGAGGGTGAGTACGATTTCGAACTGCACTTTACCAGCGCTGAGCAGATGGAAGAGTATATAAAAATAAAATTCGGCAATAAGACAAAAAAGAAAAAGAAGATAAAGAGATGAAAATACAGCCGGTAAAAGGGACAAGGGATTTCTATCCACAGGATATGGCCGTCAGGAACTGGCTCATTGACGGTTGGAAGAGAGTGTCTGTCCGCAACGGCTTCGAAGAGTACGATGGGCCGATATTCGAATACCTGAAGATGTTCCAGATAAAAAGCGGTGATGAAATTGCTGAGCAGCTCTTTTCATTCGAAGACAGAGGCGGCAGAGAGCTGGCACTTCGGCCTGAGATAACGCCCACACTTGCGCGGATGGTAAACCAGCAAATCAACTCGCTGCCAAGACCTATAAAATGGTTCTCTGTTCCGAGATTATTTCGGGCCGAAAAACCGCAGAAAGGCCGGCTGCGCGAATTCTTTCAATGGAACATCGACATCATCGGTATAGACGATGTGCTTGCTGATGCTGAGACGATATTCTGTGCTCTGGACTATCTAAAAGAAGCAGGGCTGACGCCGGATGATATTGTTGTGAAAATATCCAGCAGAAAAGTGCTTGCAGAGTTACTTAAATCGATAGGGATTAAAGAGAATCAACTCGATGCTCTTTATGTAGTGCTCGATAAACGCAGCAAACTGCCTGACGAAGCTTTTGAAGAGATGCTTGCAGAAAGACTGCCTGATGAAAATAAACGTGGAAAAATACTTGAGCTTATGGCGGTTGAATCTATCAAACAGATTAATGATTGTTTGGAGCTGAGTAAAGAGGCGGAAGAATCGATTAAGGAATTGAGCCGTTTATTTGAGCTTCTCGATGCTATGGGAGTAGGTGACTATTGCGTTTTTGACATTGGTATCGTTAGAGGTCTGGCCTATTACACCGGTATTGTCTATGAGATTTATGATAAGGCAAGTGAGCTTCGTGCTATCGGCGGGGGTGGGCGGTATGATAACCTGCTAAAGCTGTTTGGCGGGCCTGACATACCAGCTACCGGCTTTGGCATAGGCGATTGCGTCTTGGGAATACTGCTTGAAGAAAAAGGGCTTCTGTCGAAGGAAATATCAACAGGCCGGCCGGAGTATTTTGTTGCTTTCACTGACCAACGATATATTCAAAAAGCCGTTGAGGTAACCTCAAAGTTACGGCTGGCGAAATTTGCTGCTAATTTCAGCTACAAGCCCGTCGGATTAAGCAAGCAGCTAAAGCAGGCATCAGAGCAAAAGGTAAAAAAATGTATAATCATCGGCTCTGAGATTGAAAATAACCAGCTTGTCATAAAGGATATGGCAACAGGTAAGCAGGAATTAGTTAAAATCGAACAGTTCCTAACACAAATAGAATCTTGATAAAATTAAGAAGTTAATAAAAAATCAGGAACATTATGAATGACTCAAAGGAACTAAATCTTCCTGGTCTTGCTATAAACCCTGACATTTTATTTTCAAATCACAAAAACACTTATAAGCCCAAAATAGAAAAACGCCAAACCAAACTTATTAAGAAATTACCCTTTTTAAAACCATTTTTGAAGGAAGATGAGAAAATAATTTGTGTAACAACCGGATATTCTCCGATGTCTTTTCTCGAGCAATGGTTAATGGGGCTGTGGATATTTTATTTAAAGCGATGCCTTTTTGTATTTACTAACAAGCGCGTTTTACATATACCGACAAAAATGAATTACTCATACCGAAATTCTATATCTCAAATTTTATATGTTGATTGTCAATCAATCGCTATGAAAGGCAGCACACTTGTTGCTAAATACAAAAATAATATAAAAGAGAAGTTTTATTATATAGACAGAAAAGAAAGAAAGAAAATCAAGTTTTTACTTAAAACTATGTCAGCGGAAGGTCAACAAAGCCCAACTCAAACACGAACTCATCTTTGCCCACGCTGTGCTGAAGCACTTATTAAAGATAATTATATCTGCCCGAACTGCAATCTTGAATTTAAAAACAAAGTTGAGGCTCGAAAGATTTCAATTATTTATCCAGGCGGAGGATACTTTTATACCAGGCATCCGATTATGGGCGCATTTGACGCTCTTGCAGAATTGTTTCTCATGGCTATTATCATTACGTCTTTGATTAATATAATAATGCGCAATGAAAGTGCCGAAATTTCTTCGACAGTGGCTATTTTACTTATATTAGCCATAGAGAAAACAATAACTGTGTATGACTCGAACAAGTTTATCGAAGAATATATTCCGGTACAGAAAGAAATCAAACCAATAGTATAAATATCACAGCTGATAGGTCTGAGATGAGGGATTTTTTACCAAATCATTATGAGCGGGCCTTTGAGAATTGGCTGATTGATAATCATATCCGGTATATCAAGGTAGATGAGCATAAAAAGGCGGTCTTTGGGCGGTCGAAAATAAAGAGCTTTGATTTTTTATTATACCCGCCTAACGGTCAAATCATAATAGCTGAGGTAAAAGGCAGGAGTTTCAAAGGAACGTCTCTTGCCAAGTTAGCAGGGCTGGAATGCTGGGTGACGACCGAGGATATTGAGGGATTAACTAATTGGCAGAAAGTTTTTGGTTCAAATCATCAGGCCGTTTTTATTTTTGCCTACAAGATAGAGAATATAGACGTCGATTTTGACGGCAATGAAGCCTTCTATTTTGAGGCAAACCGATATGTCTTTTTTAGTATCGAATTGGATAATTATCGCCGGTTTATGAAAAGCCGCAGCCCAAAGTGGAAAACAGTGAACCTTCCTGCGGAACAATTCAAAAGGTGCGTTGTTGCAATCAATGACTTTTTGCTTTGCCCATCTCGCCGAAGCCTTAGTAAAGGCGGAAACATCAAGGTAGAAAGTACCGGATAACTGGAAAAGCTCTGAAGAATTCAGCGGCCTCTGGGTCGAATCGATGGGAGCTCCAGACAAATTCCCCGACGCCAAGCTGGGCCAGAACATATTTGCCTAAGGCAAACTGGCCGATGGCAACATAGCCGGTAACAAATTGTCCGAGCCCCACGTATGCCCCGATAGCCACCTGTCCCAATGCTGCTATACCTGATGATAACTGCCCCAAGCCGAGGAAAACTCCGATAGCCAATTGTCCAATGGCTAATAGCCCTAAAGCTGCCTGGCCGATGGCGATAAATCCGCAGGCAATTCTTCCTACAGCTATAACGCCTTTTGCCACTACGCGTCTTCCGGTCTCCGGACTTCTGCCATAGGTATAATGAATCAATGGTAATCCAAACATTGTGCTGTGGGTCTTGAACTCGTGAAAACTGGTACCATTGATATACACATACCGCCGCCAGATGCCGAAGCTGGTTTCTTCAACCTTGTATTCGACCTTTTCTAATAAAAGATTGCCCATAATATTTTCTCCCTTTTATATAGGGTGCTGTTCGACTATAAATTTTAACATTTTTCAGGACAAGCTACAACGATTAATTTGGAATTTGGGAGATGAAACTGAACAAAATTTCTCGCTCAGAGTGGGTTATTTGGTTATATTGTAATAAACTCGCCTCGCTGATGCTTCGGCGGAGCGGGTTTGAATAAAGGAATCTAAAGAGAGCTGTAAAATGAAAATCGCCAAATTAAGCTGTGTTCTGGTTCTTTTGGTTGCAGTGTCTGGTTCTTTTGGTTGCAGTGAACGCTTATCCGCTCGAGCAGAATTTAATCATCAACGTTTGGCTGCAGTGAATGCTTATCCGCTTGAGCAGAATCTAATTACCAACATTGATAATCGCTCAACCGTCAGTTTGAATGGGAAATGGCAGGTTATAATCGACCCATACGAGAACGGCTATTATGACTATCGCTATCAGCCGACAAAAGACGGCTATTTTAAAAACGCCAAACCTCGCGATAAAACCGACCTGGTAGAGTATGATTTCGACAAATCAGAGACCCTCAATGTCCCCGGCGACTGGAACTCACAGCAGGACAAGCTCCTTTTCTATGAAGGCACAATCTGGTACAAAAAATCCTTTGATTATCAGAGAAAACCCGATAGGCGCGTTTTTGTCTATTTCGGTGCCGCCAACTACCACTCAATAGTGTACTTAAACGGCCAAAAGCTTGGCGAGCACGAAGGAGGTTTTACGCCATTTAATTTTGAAATCACGAAAGTCGTACATGAAAAAGATAACTTTCTTGTTGTCAAGGTTGACAATAAGCGCCGCCGTGACGCCGTTCCGACCGTAAATACGGACTGGTGGAATTATGGCGGCCTGACGCGGCGGGTGGAGCTTGTCGAAGTCCCGGAGACCTTTATAAGAGACTATTTTATTCAACTCAAAAAAGGTTCGCTGAAAACGGTCGCAGGATGGATTCAACTCGATGGAAATCAGGCCAAACAGGCAATAACAATTGAAATTCCCGAAATTAGTGTAAAGCGGGCTTTTAAAACCAATACGGATGGATACGTGAAAATTGAATTCGATGCTGAACGGTTCGACGTTGCTCACCGCCCTGAGCTTGTCGAAGGGCTGCAGCTATGGTCACCCGAAAATTCCCGGCTTTACGACGTAACCATAACGTCCGAGACCGATAGCTTGACCGACTCTATTGGTTTTAGAAGTATTGAAACCAAAGGTTCAAAAATTTTGCTAAATGGCAAGCCCATTTTTCTGCGTGGTATCTGCATACATGAACAGGCCCCAAAAAGCAATGCGAGGGCCTGCTCACAAGAACATGCCGAAACACTGCTCGGCTGGGCTAAGGAAATGAACTGCAATTTCGTGCGCCTTGCCCACTATCCTCATAACGAATATATGCCGAGAACCGCCGACCGGCTTGGAATGCTTGTCTGGGCTGAGATACCCGTGTACTGGACAATCCTCTGGGAAAATGAAGACACCTTGAAAAATGCTCTCAACCAGCTAACGGAAATGATAACCCGCGACAAGAACAAAGCATCTGTGATTCTCTGGTCGATGGCCAATGAGACGCCTGTAGGCAAAGCTCGGAGCGAATTTCTCAGGACGCTTGTCAAACGAGCAAAAAGTCTGGACCCAACACGTCTGATTACAGCTGCGATGGAAAAGAGTTATAAAGGTGCCAATAAGCCGGTAATAAATGACCCGTTCGGCCGGCATGTGGATGTTCTCGGCTGCAATGAGTATATCGGCTGGTATGAGGGCCTGCCGGACAGATGTGATTCGTACACGTGGAGCGCAACTTACGATAAGCCGGTTATTATCAGCGAGTTCGGCGGGGGGGCACTTAGCGGATTCCACGCCGATAAGGACACTCGATGGTCCGAAGAGTATCAGGAATATCTTTACGAAGAGCAGATAAAAATGCTTGAGAAGATTCCGTTCCTGGCCGGGACTTCGCCGTGGATTCTGACCGATTTTATGTCTCCGAGAAGGCCTCTACCACAGATTCAGGACTACTGGAATCGTAAAGGCCTAATCTCCGACAAAGGCGAAAAGAAAAAGGCCTTTTATGTGATGCAGCAATTTTATGAAAAGCTCAAGCAAGCCGAGCAGTAGAAACATGTCCACTTATTCAGGATGCGAATCATAGCAGGTACAAAACGAGGAATGAAGCTGCTTAGCCCAAAATGGCAGACCGTAACACTACCTGCGGATGAATTTCGCGCCCGTGCCGTCAATATAAGTGATTTCCTGCTGTAGGAACGACAAACCACGAGCAGAGGTTCAACTGCAAAAGGTTAGCCTCCCTTCGGTTTTCTAAACCCCAAGGCACATATGACGTCTTTGCCATTATCAACTAACAATTCAACTATTATCTCCACATCAGGAAATGCCATTGGGCAAAACGTTCTCCCAACATTCCTGGGAATGACGATGCGATCAACATGAATATGAGAACGAAATTTCTTGTAAAGGAAAGGTGGAAACCTGATAGTAACATGGTCTTCTGCCAATTCAAGTCTTGTGTTGGCCCAGTCCACTTCAATTATCTCTTCCATATGTCTTTTGCTCAGGGTAATAATCTCTTCGCCATGCTCATTGCCAAAGAGGACGTAACCTAAAGGATACTTCCTCAGAAGTTCCTCAGACTGGGTCATGTCAATGGCCCGCATTTGTTGAAGCAGGTCTAGTATTTCCTGTTGGTTCTTCTTAGTTGGTCCAGAGTAGAAGAGAATGAGAGGTAATACAATTGTAACAATTGACAAGACAATTGGAACAGTTAAATGGACTGTAAAATTTTTCCACCATGGAACTCTCTTGAGGTGACCAAAACTATGAATATAGCAATAGTCTGAATTGCTCATAGCGGGTTTTCTGCAATGAGTCTTTTTTCTGGTGGTTGCTTTACATTTTTTGATTACCATTTCAGTACCAAATATGTTTTCCGATTAATTCTAATGCTAAGTTGGCTAACAAATTATAGTTTTTTGAGACTTGCTTGCAATATTTGTTTTGATTATTGTTCTAATGGGAAATAACATCTCGTTAAAGAGATAATAAAACTTCTCGATGAAAACAGAGTAGTGTATATTACTATAAGATGCGAATCATAGCAGGTACAAAACGAGGAATGAAGCTAATTAGCCCTGAGACGGACGTATCTCGGCCTATTACCGACAGGGTCAAAGAGTCACTTTTCAGTGTACTTTATAAGTATGATTTGCCGAATGGAAAAATAGTAGCTGATTTATTCTGTGGAGTCGGCTCTCTGGGTCTTGAGGCATTGAGCAGGGGGGCTGAGTTTGTTACTTTTGTCGAGCAGGACCCGAAAGTAGCTGAAATCTTAGAAAAGAATATTGAAAAGGCAGGATTCGTTAAAGAATCGAAAGTAATCCGGGCCAACGCTTTCAAAATTGGAACGCCAGTTAGTAAACGAAGATATGACCTTATTTTTATCGACCCGCCGTATGCGAATACGAAAGATGTTGAACAAAATTCGCCTTTGGGAAAACTGCTGATTTCAATCCCGCGACAATTAAATACAGAAGGAGTCGCAGTAGTGAGAACCGAGCGACGAACAGAACTGCTGGAAAAATACGCTCAATTGGAGATAATAGAGCGGCGTCAGTGGGGGACTATGGCAGTAACGATATTAAAGAAAAAATTGTAAATGAGTAGATGAGTGGATGAGTAAATGAGAAACACATCAACGCATATACACATTAACGCATATACGAATAATGACTAATAGACAAGCGGCAATAAAAATAGTCAAGCAGTTAGGCCGTAATGGTTACGAGGCACTACTGGCAGGGGGGTGCGTCCGCGATATGCTTATAAGCCGTAAAGCGAACGACTACGATGTTGCTACAAACGCTCGGCCTGAAGAAGTAATGAAGATATTCAAACGCACCTTAAAGGTCGGAGCAAAATTCGGTGTAGTGATTGTTCTGATAGAAGGCCAACAAGTAGAAGTAGCAACGTTTAGAAGCGAGACCGGCTATGCTGACGGCAGACATCCGAGTACTGTTAAATTTGTCAGTGCCGCTGAAGATGCCAGCCGAAGAGATTTCACCATCAACGGGATGTTTTATGACCCTGTAAAAGAGAAGGTAATCGATTATGTCGATGGCCATAAGGACCTCAGGAAAAAGATTATTCGAACCATCGGCAAGCCCGAGAATAGATTCGGCGAAGATTATCTTCGAATGTTGCGGGCGGTTCGGTTTTCCACGCAGCTAAACTTTCGCATAGAGCCGAAAACCTGGTCAGCAGTCTGCAAGAATGCGAAAAAGATAGCCAAAATAAGTGGTGAGCGTATTGCAATGGAGCTTGAAGGCATCCTTATTGAACCCAATCGTTCTGCAGGGGCGTCGATGTTTATAAAAAGCGGATTAGCAGAAGCAATCTTTCCCGGTTTTGTTGGTGAACAGGCAGAAATGGCGATTAGAGTTTTAAGCCGATTGCCAAAGAAGGTCGGTTTTGCTCTTGCCTTAGCAGGATTTTTCGCTGGCAGCGATACGGAATTTGCAATTGAGAATTTACACATTCTAAAACTAAGCAGG
>Ga0307433_1000884_pt1 | contig 19269 bp, 10 predicted proteins | sample SalMarWE160210MG_FD_202166 | JGI IMG/M metagenome (GOLD analysis project Ga0307433, IMG submission 202166) | Salt marsh sediment microbial communities from the Plum Island Ecosystem LTER, Massachusetts, United States - WE1603-210 | ecosystem: Environmental > Aquatic > Marine > Intertidal zone >... | reverse complement strand
TGCTTGCGTCGTCTGATCTTTTTTGATATTCTCTTGTTCACTCGAAATGCCTCCTTGCATCGAAATATTGCTTGTGTGATTTTTTTACTAAAACCCATTATAAGCAAAGATGCAGGGCATTTCGAGTGCTTTTGTGAAGTCATCAATAATAAAACTCAAGAAGTCACGCTTGTATGAAGACTAGTATAGTGCTGTCATTATGTGTTATCGTTCCAAAGGATATCGCCAATCAGGGGAGTGCTTTATGAAGATCACACACAACATATCTGTTGGCTGCTTGATGCGGCCTTTTATGCTGTTCGTAATCGGCACAATTGCCACCTGTTTTATAGGCACCGCCTGCGTGGATGCCGCCGGTCCGCCACGGATGAAACGTGCCGACGCATTCCTCGGAATCCATTTTGATTTCCATGCAGGCGAGGACTGCAACCGCGTTGGCGAACGAACCACGCCGGAGATGGTCGAACTGGTCATCAACAAGGTCAAACCCGACTACATTCAGATCGACTGCAAAGGGCATCGCGGCTATTCGAGTTATCCAACAAAAGTGGGTAACCCGGCACCAGGCTTCGTCGGTGATCCGCTGCGCATCTGGCGTGACGTGACAAGGAAGCGGGGAATTCCCCTCTTCATGCACTACTCGGGTGTCTGGGATTATAAGGCCGTCGCCGACCATCCGGACTGGGCAGCAATCAATGGGAACGGTAAGCCCAACGATAAGGCCACCTCAGTGTTTGGGCCATACGCCGATACGCTAATGATCCCCCAACTCCGCGAACTGGCTGGTGAGTATGGCGTGGACGGCGTCTGGGTCGACGGCGATTGTTGGGGCACCACGGTCGACTACGGCGCGGCAGCCGTTAGCAAATTCTGTGAACAAACCGGCGCCGAGACCGCACCGCGCAAGGCGGGCGAACCCTATTGGAGTGAATGGATGGACTTCCATCGCGAGGGTTTCCGCAGCTACGTGCGACATTACGTTGATGAGTTGAAAGCGTCCCACCCTGACTTCCAGGTGATCAGCAATTGGGCATTCAGTGATCATATGCCCGAGCCTGTGTCGGCCGACGTGGCAGGCTTGTCCGGCGACTTCTCGCCGGACGACAGTGTGAACTCGGCTCGGTTTGCCGGACGATGTCTCGAGGATCAGGGCGTGCCGTGGGACTTGATGTCGTGGTCGTTTAGTCGCAAAACGCGGAAGCAGAAGCCGGCTGTGCAGCTTATGCAAGAAGCGGCTCTGGTACTCGCCCTGGGTGGCGGATATCAGGCCTACTTCAAACAGGATCGAGACGGAGCGCTCCGCGACCCAGTCGAGATGGATGTAATGGCTGAGGTTGCCCGGTTCTGCCGTGAGCGACAGGAATACTGCCACCGATCAGTTGCCGTACCGCAGATCGCACTGCTCTACTCGACGGCCGGACATTATCGGGAATCACCGCGACTCTTCCACTGGGCTGGCAGCAACGGCGTTCGGGTACTGCGAAAGGCGCTGACTGAGATACTCCGGAGCCAATACGGTGTACAGATCCTTAGCGAGCATCACCTGAAAGGGAACATGTCCGAGTGGCCCGTCATCGTGGTGCCGGGCTGGGAATATCTTGAACCAGATTTTCGTGACGAATTGGCTTCCTACGCCAAATCCGACGGCAGACTAATGCTGATCGGACAAGGCCCAGCGAAGCTTTTCGAAGCCGAGTTGGGTGCAAAAGTCAGCTTTTCCATCGTCTTGGTTGACAAGGTCGACGACGCATTTCCGACCGTTCTCAAGAAGATACTTCCCGAACCGATTGTTGAAGTTACAGGTGCGAAGGATGTCGATGTGAGTCCGCGAACGTTGAATGGGAACCTGTCGATTCACCTGGTAAATACATCTGGTCCGCACGCCAACGCCCCCGATGGAGGTATCACAGAAGTCAAGCCTGTCGGCCCGTTGACAATATCGATCGATTTGGATCAGGCTCCGAAGTCGATCACGATGCAGCCGGAAGGCAAGTCACTGGACGTCACGTGGGCCAACGGCCGGGCAACGGTTACCTTGCCGCGGTTGGATCTTTATTCGATTCTGATGGTGATACCGTAAGGATGATTTTCTGTAAACGTGCAGGAAAGGGGCTGGTTGTACTTGTCAAGCAGGAATGGAACTACAGCAAACGGCTAAATTCCAAGTGATTCTGACACAAAACGGCCGAAATTGCGACTGAGCAGTATGCAGATATTAGTCCGTACCGAAGGGAGGCTATTTATGTCATTCAGAATGGATAATGCCAGTAGGATCAGAACGTCGGATTGGATTCTTTCAACGGTTTGCCTTTTCTCTCTTGAGGTGTTCTTTTTTCCTGCTGTTACGGCAGCTCTTGCCAATAGCAAAGTCCCGGCCCCACATAATGTGGTGCTGACCTCCTTTGAAAAACCATCTGGCCAAAGTATCTGGACTGGGGGCAAAGTGGTCTCGGAGCACGCCACTGAAGGCGAACACTCATTTCAGATAATGCCGGGTAGTACTGCCGTCTGGCAGCTCGATGACGATTGGTCCGGCTATAGACACCTCAAACTCGACGTTTACAATCCCGGTTCTGTGATCAACGTAGGCTTTCGCGTCGTAGATGGCAGAGGCCAATGGAGTTGGGCATTTGAATACAACGTCTATTCCGGTCGAACCACTCAGCATATACGCATCGATGGCCTCGCCAACAACTTTGGTATCGGTGAGGGGATAGACGTCACCAAGATCGTCAAATTCGAAGTACACCTCACCAAACGTTATAAGCATGACTCCCAGACTGACGGTATCTATATTGACAATCTGCGACTAAGTAATAATCCCACGGAGCCGTTCATTGAACGTGATAATGGCCGCCCGGCTACAGACCCGCTTATGCCAAAACCGCCGGGCTTTCTTCTTCCGGAATTCCCCGGTTTTGAGGCCGGCTACAACACATTTACTATTGATCCCGCAGACTATCAGATTCTCGCTAAACCAGACACTGGCCGGGATGGAAGGGGGCGGGCCTTGGAATTCAAGCCTCTCTCCGTCGACAGAATTAAGATCTGGGATGCTGCCCGAACATTCCCCAAAACCGGTACTTACGTCATGGAGTTCTGGGCCAAAGGCCCCTCCGGCTCGCGGCTCGTAGATCACTCAGGAGCAAAGGATTTTGCCTTCTCGACAGAATGGACACACTACTCTTATGAGTTCAAGATGGCTGTCGGCCAAACCAGGCGTTTTGTGCTTGAGGCGACAAACCTACAGGGTAAGTCGGTATGGCTCGATGATCTAGTAGTGTATCTAAAAGATGGCGGCGACAGTCTGGAACCAGTTTCCACGGCCACAGGCGCTCCGTCAGTCGTCACCTACGCCGATGGAATCTGTTATATCAACGAAAAGCCTACGTTCATGCTTGGTTTCTTTCGAAGCAAGCCCGATGCTCTGAAAGGGACACCGTTTAATTTCTGCGCACCGCATGAGCTTCTTGAACCCACGATTCAGATGATGGACAAATGCGCCGAGTACGGCCTGTGGACATCGGTCAATTTAACGGCCACACTTCGTGCTGTCGCCCCAGACAACGTTGGTTACTTTGCCCAAAAGTACAAGAACCACCCGGCTCTTTTCACCTATTACCTCTGTGACGAGCCTGACCACCGCTCACCTTCGGCTACCTCTGAGGCACCAGTCATAGCGCGGGCGACACAAATCCTCAAGAAAGCCGATCCGGCCCATCCGACTCAGGCCTTGGTCATCCCCTGGTGCGCCTCGAATATCTACCGTTACCGCGACACGGTGGACATCCTCTCGGCCGACCGCTATGCCATCAAGGGGATGAAGGACAACAATGAATTATGGACTGTCTACCGCGTTAATATGGCTGTAAAACTGTCCGCCACAGAAGGACAGGTCAACATCTTCACTCCCATGGCCGGGAGAGGTATCACACGTGCAGAAAGCTGGGCACAGGCGTATATGTGTGTCGCTGCAGGCGCCGGAGGTATCATGTGGTTTGAGTTCAATGGGGCACAACGCAAGTGGAATGACTTTTTGGACTTAGGTAAAGAGCTTCGCTCAATCGAAGAATTTCTCGTAGGCGTAGCACTCGAACGTGACCTGACATTCGAAAACGATGTCCTACCCGAGTTTACCACTGGCAGCACTGTACTCAAAGACTTCAAACAAATAAGGGGCATCGGACGTGCAGGTAAGGACAAGACCGCCCTGATTACTGTAAACCTCACACCTCACCCTGCTGAGAACGTCAGAATCACTGCCCCATTCCTCGCACATGCAGATAGAGCCGCAGTAATATTCGAGAATAGAACCATACCGGTCAAAAACGGACTCATCGTAGATACCTATACTGGTCTTGAACGCCACGTTTACGTCGTTGACGGTTTGCCGGAAGGTGTTAAACAAAGACCTGTTCCAAAAGTCGGCGGCCCCTACGTTACGGATTCCGGCGCAACCTGGCGGTTGCAGACCACAGGCAAGGTAAGGGGCCGGTTAGCTGAGGAACTGGCACGCGATAGGTTTATGCAGTCAGAACTGAAGAAGGCTAATGACTTGCTCCAAAAAGGTGACAAGGAAGGTGCCTGTCGCGTCCTAAGAGCCGTCCTTGATCGCTATCCAGACGCACAGGATGTCAGAGAGAGAATACGTGTCATACAGTAAGACACAACATCAGCGCTTTCCATATCGCTCCACCTGCTAATCAGAAGCAGCTTGCTTGTGGTACGAAGTCAGGGACAAGTCGGAAAAGGCCGAGGGGTGGAGAGCAAAACTGCCACAAACAGAAGCTCTGAGAGAGTGATATGGCACCCTCAAAATGGCCCAATTTTCACTCGCAAAACCTCTACAACCTGCCTACAACCCGAAAGTCCGTTATCTACTGGTTTTCAGAAAATCATAACATGCATAAGCTATTATTTATAAGGGAATTAGGTAATGGCTAAAAAATCGCAAACGTATTTCAATGGACGATGCGATATCAATCCCTAAAATGATCACAAAATAATTTCCCACAGATAGTTATGTAAATATAAGGCAAGTGCAGATCAGGAAAAATACAACTTTTACTACAACTAAATCGCGATTATCTATCAAAAAAATCACTATTTTTATGAGACAGGACGACGAAAGTTTCAAAATCATATTTTGATCAAAATCTACTCGAAATCCAACGTCAATTCGATCTCTTTGTCCACAGTTGTCCAAACAGCCCTATCCAGGATATCTCTACCTTCTTTTCGCACAGATCGGACAGGATGGTCAAAATGTTCCAAGTGTACAACAATCCTCTCAGCCCTATCTCGGACAGGAGGCATTATCCTGATCCATCCGCTTTGCCCATCCTCGGCTACTCGTACCGACATGCCCATTGACCCAAAACTTGTCGGAATATCATTCAGCCGGATTACGTCACCGGCATGGGACCACGCACTTGGCATACCCTCCAGCAAGTGCAGCTCTACTCCTCGCTCAAGAATCAGCATATGCCGTACCATTCTTATGAACTCTGCGCTCGCCCAGTTATGGGGCATATCACCTATGTATGTGTCAGGCTCACCGCGAGGATTCTGCTCTTCTCGCCAGCATAATAGCGGACAGGCATGATTGCCGAACGCATAGAATATTGCTGCTGCTTTCCGACCATGACCCAGCCACAAATGCGCATGACCATAGAAGGATCCGGCATAATTCCATATTCCAGCTGGGTCCCAGCCCGTTCCGAATATCAAGCCTTCACGCTGATTAGCGTCCAGCATCTCCAAAGTGCCTTGCATCAGCACATCATCCAACTCAAAAATGCGTCCCGGATAAGTCGACTGTAAAAACGCCCATGCGCCTCGTTGAGGAAGTTGTTGTTGCTCTCCCTTCATCGTCACCGGCACGTAATCATTGCCGTGCTGATCGCGAAGCTTATCACGATTTCTCGCTTTCTCGAAATAATCCCAGTAATCCTCGAACTCAGCCTTCCATGTAGAGACAATCGGCTCTTCCAACTGCTCGGCTATCTCAGTAGCTGCCTTGAGACCCGCCAGTGTCCAATACACATTGGTATATTCCCTGTGCCTGCCTCCCAGCCCGCCGTCGCCAAAGCCTATCGGCATTAGACCGTAGTTTGTCTGAGAAGGGTCGTCCATTGTCATACGTCTGTAATCGATGATCTTGTCTACATTGAACTTCACCTTAGGCCACATCTTTTCCAGCCAGGACCTATCGCCGGTTAACTGCCAGTGACGCAAAATCATCCAGAGCCGTAAGCCGCTCTTTTTCGAAAACTCCACCCCACCAGGTCCATCATCCTTCTCTATTTGCAGCTCCAAACCTGCACGGGCCTCTTGTCCGCGCCCGAGATATGTGACCGCCTCTAAGATGAAAGGGCCGTCTGCAGCCCATGTACCACGGTAGCATGTAGGGCCCACCTGAAATGCCGGCTCTCCGTTACGAAGTTCTCGAGCCTGATAGATATTGCGAATACAAGAATCCAGCAGACTTTGTACCGCAGGATCTGGTACCTGAATCTGATCAAAAGGCAAATCTACTTCCTCTTTCCAGTAGCGAACCGCTTTATCCAATTCCTGCTGGGCACCCTCAACTAAAACAGATGCCGTAGCTTCTTTACCCCTGTACAATCCTACAAGCACTTGTTCTTTCTGGCCCGGTTCCAATTCCTTTTCTGCAAAATACAACCGGAGTGGATTCTGTATCCGTGAATTCACTTCATAAATCGCCAAAGCCCGGCTGTCGGCCTGTCCCAAAAGTATCTGCGCATCTGAGGGTGTGTCCTTCGCCTCAAAAACCCACAAGGCAGTCAGAATCGTGTTCTTGTCCTCTGCGTTGGCAATTTGGTAGACACCCATTTCAAGAAGGCCATCCCCATCTTCATCTTCTGCAACAAAACTTAGTACTACAGGCCGGTGTTGCCCGTACTCAGCAATTAGATCTACTTTACGAACGGACTGTTCCTCTATATGCAACTCTAACGGGCGCTTCCCATTATCCTCATGCCAGCTCTCGATCAATCCAAACGCAACGCGATATTTCTTTCCGGCATCAGCAGGAAATGTAAACGTTAAAGGCCGGTTATAACCCACAAGAATATCCCGGAATCTCTCATCGCATGGTATATTCGGTTTGCCCCAATTTCGGCGTACAGAAGGTAAACGCTGTGGAAGGATCTGTTTGGCCGGCTTGTCATCTTCTGACGTCTTTGGAAAATACGATACGCATTTTGGCGATACCATGCAAAACAACCCCTTTTCCACCGCACGATATACACGCCGCATGTCTTGATCTACCTGCAGCAGTTTATCAGAGTCAACCTTTAATACTATTCGTCCTTTTTGCAGCGCAGTGCCCCTGTTCTCCAACTCAAGCCATAGATAGTCTAAGCGTCTTTTGCTCCATTGTTCCACTGCTTGGCACTCAGGTGCCCTTGCCCAGGCTCGCTGGCGTAACATCAATCCGCCAAACTGTTGTTCTGTAATCACTACGGGTATCTTCGGGTCCAGAAGCTGTTGCTTGATATTGCTTTTATTACCTTTAGTCTCCAGATCTGCTACAACTCGGACATTGAAGTCATAAAATCGCCCGCCACCATAATCATAGTACAATCCACCATCTGAGCCTACAATACTTTTATGTGGATCGTCTGGTAAGCCAATGCACGCCTGCCACCGCTTTGGGGCGTATCGGAAATCCAGTTTTTGTTCTTCAAGGTTCACGGCCGGACCTTTTAACTCGAAAGCCTTGGCCTCAAGCAAGGTCTCGTGCGAATTAGCTTCAAGGAGTTCCATCGGGCATAAAGCCAAGCCTATTAAGACCAGGCCGACCATTCTTATAAAGCGCTGAGTAGACATACATGAAACCTCAAGTGAACAAAAAGTCATTTCTTACTCAGAAAGCATACTATGCAGCCGCATATTCAGCAAGTGAATCTCTGAACGTATGTAGTAAACCGAAGAGTTTCTCGATCCTGCAAAAATTCTGCTATTTTTTTAATAAGTCCATTTTCAAGGGCCAAGGCAAGGCAATCGACCCAAAGCCATAGGCCAGAGTAATGGGTATGAAAGAATGTGAGAAACATCCTTGACATTACCAGAAGAGCCTTGTCTATTAGACTACTCCGAGTAGTTGCCGGTGTTTTGCCGGCGCTACAATAAACTACTGGGAGAGAAGGAGAAAGAACAATGGAAAAGAGGAATAAAACGGGCAAAAAAAAAGCTGGTGTGTGCGCGCTTGTGTTCGTACTGGTGCTGGCAAGCGAGAGTCTAATTTGGGCAAAGGAGGGGGAAAACATAAAAATATATACAGTATTTGCTTCAGGAGGTGTTCAACACTTTGAATCCCAACTTTTAAAACCTTTAACGAATGAAGATATCCTGCGTAAACTCCGAAGCGAGTGCAATCGAGTAGATTTCGTTGTCGGCTCATTTCCCCATAAAATAGCGGATGTAAAAAGAAATTTTGACGGAGTCCTTATTTTTGGTGGTTTAAGAAGCTATTCAATAGCGTTGACCGGATTGCCTACAATAGTCGTATATAACTTCCCTGAATTTTTGCACATTCCCTATGGATTTTTCTTAAGTAAAGGGAAGATTTTGATTGCTTGTATAGATAGGGCAAATACCTGTTCGGCGTCTGTTTCTTCGTCTATGTTTGAAGATTTAGTAGAGAAAATCAAATTAATTCAAGTTCTAAGAAGGATGAAAGAATCAAAGATACTGGCTGTGACAAATGGGCCACTCACAGATTTTTTTCAACGTGGTGACATAAACAACGTGTACGATAGGGATATACGACAAAAGAAGAACCGTGAGGAGATTTTCCTTAACGCAGTGGAAAAATCTTTGGGGGTAAAAGTTACAAAGATAGGAATTGAGGAAGTATCTTCTAATGAGCGAATTCAGAAGATCTGGTTTGATGGGAATCACAAGAAGGCAGAAGAGATCGCAAAAACGTGGATCGCTGAAGCTGAGGGCATGAAAGATACTATCGAATCAGAGGTAGTCCAGGCGGCTAAAGTGTATTTAGCTCTGGAAATATTGATGGACGAATATAGCGCGACGGCCATAGCATTTCACCTCAGGTCACTTATCAAAAATCCGAGACCGGAGGATAAGATTTGGCCAAGTTTGGGTGATTCAGAACTTCAAAAAAGAGGCATAGTAGCCTGTTGTCAGGCGCATTTAAATGTAGTGCTTACCCACATGCTAGCGCAATATGCTTTTGGCAGGCCTTCTATGATGGGTGATATTATATATGAGCCCTTCAACGATGTAAGTATTGTTATGCACTGTGGGGCCCCATGGAACCCTTATGGAGATGAAAGAAGAGTTCCTTATATCATAAGAGACCATGCGGAGAGAAGCGTAAAAGGACATTCAAAATCCGGAGCAGGTGCTTGTTCGGAAGTATTATTTCCAGTAAATGAGTCTGTTACAATATGGAGGATTGATGTGCTCAGTAAAAAAGTACTGGTTCACACTGGCACGACTGTTTCAGGTTACTCCCTCTATAAGGATTTTGGCTATTTAATGTGCAGGTCGAAATTAGTTGCTAAAGTTGATTCTAAAAAGATACAAAGATACGTTTACCAAGATAAATTTGGAGTCCATAGAACGGTGACTTTTGGCGACCATAGAGAAAAGATCAAAGATTTAGCCACCTTAATGGGGTACGAAGTTATCGAAGAAGATAGGTAGTTTGCTTTCGGCAAAAGGAGAAAGAAAATGGCTATGAAAAAATCTGGCGTGTGGGCGTTTGCGTGTATTTTGGTGCTGGCAAGCGGGAGTCAGCTTCGTGCAAAGGCGGAGGAAAATACAAAGATATATACTGTATTTACCAACCAGGGTTGTAGTTGCCCGGCCGGGGGAGCACCCGAAGATCTTATAACTAACGAAGAAGTTTTGCATAAACTTCAAAACGAGTGTAGTGGCGTAGATTTCATCGCAAGGGACATAACAGAACGGGGCACGACCATTGTGTCAGTTCTTAATGAATTAGAGGCTTCAAAAGATGATTTAGATGGAGTGCTTATCATCGGTGTTTCAAGAGAATATAAATTAGCATTCACTGGGCTACCTACTATAGTCGTGTACAACCTTTTTGAGTGGATGAATATTCCATACAAACTTTACAATACGGGAAAAGAACAAGATAGTATATTGGTCGGAGGCCCCGAGTATGAGAAAGGGAAAATCTTAACCGCTCAATTAGACAGAAGAAATGTCTGTTCCCCATCTTCTCATTCCGCTATGTTTAGAGATTTGGTACAGAAGATTAAACTAATTCAAGCAATAAAGAAATTGAAGGAAACCAGAATATTGGTTGTGACACCTCATAAGTATCTTGCTCAGGTAGATTACCAGGGGGATAGTCATAAACACTTCCCCGAGAATTATAACGAGACCTACACTCGTACTTTGAAAGAGTCGTTAGGAATAGAACTTATAAGGATAAAGCCCGAGGAATTTTATCAAGCTGTAAAAAAGGTTGAAGAAAGGCAAGCAGAATTGATTGCAAAAATGTGGATTGATGAAGCTCAAGGTGTGAAAGATACTACAGAATCAGAGGTAATAAAAACAGCTAAGTCGTATCTGGCTTTTGAGGCATTGAGAAAAAAGCACAATTGCAATGCAGTATCAACTCAGATGAGGTCACTCACCGGGAGCGGAAGGGTAGAAGATATATTCTGGCCGGGTTTAGGGCTTATGGAGTTTCAGAAAAGAGGCATACAGGCTATTTGTCAAGAGTACGAAAACATAATGGTTACCCATCTGCTGGGGTACTATCTTGCCGGTCGACCGAGTATGCTTGGCGACTTGATGATAGATACTTTCAACAATATAACTCTTCTTACACATTGTGGAGCGCCAATTAATCCATACGGAGATGATAGAAGAATTCCTTATATTATATGGAGTCATGCCCAGAGCCCTGCAAGAAACACTTTAAAGCCCGGTTCAGGTACTGGTGCACAAGTAAACTACCCTGCAAATGAACCTGTTACAATATGGAAAGTCTATGTGCTCCATAAGAAAATAGGGCTTCACACCGGCAAAACTGCTGATGGTCATTCTCTTTATAAAGATTTTGATGGTATAATGTGTAGAACCAAGTTAGCGGTGAAAGTTGATAATGCAAGGAAGATACAGAAACATTTTTCTCCTGATGAATATGGAATTCACAGGGCGGGAACTTTAGGTGATCTCAGAGAAGGGATTAAAGATTTTGCTACTTTAATTGGATTTGAAGTTGTGGAAGAGGATAAGTAGTATTGTGGTGTTTCACCCAGCCACTCGTTGTTGCGAAAATCTGTCGAAATCTATAGGTTTTTTAATGCAGCAATGACACCGGCTTCGTAGCAGTTTTCAAACTCGGTAATAGTATGTAAAGAGAGCAGTTTTTCGCTTGACTTGTTATATCCCCAGTGCTATAATCACTTATGTATATTGTGATTGGTTTCCCTTTCATTTTATCACTTGGAGGTTATTGCTGCCATGTGTGGACACTGCACGCGACGAGAGTTACTATAGCATGGTAATCGGTATGCAAAATAGCCACGGATCGGCACGCAAATCGGCCACACCCTGATAATATAATAAGCCTCCAAGTGGAGGCGTACAAGTACAATCCTAACACCAAGGAGTAACTTAACAACCCGGTCGAACTCTACGAAGACTGGGGCAAGCCAGAAAAAGCCGAAGAGTGGCGAGCAAAACTGCCGCAAACGGAAGATATTGAAGAGTGATGAGACACACTCAAATTCACCCTTTGGGGAGCTGATAGCATATGCATTCGCAAATCTGTAAAGTGCGAATGGTCTTTTACATTGGGATAGACACAGCGCATGTGATACACTGGCTGATATTGGTGCTGGTCCAGCTATCGGGACAATGGTGGCCATGACATCTATAGCAATCCCTTACCTTGATATTTTTCTTTTCATCAAAAACCCGTTCACAGAAGCAACATCAGGAAGATTATCAATATGAGAATCACCAATACCAATGAAACAACGCAGACTATCAACGCAATCCTTTGCCGCCTTATTATAATTTCATATTCCAAGGCACTCATTTCAGGCGGGACAAAATCCCCGCTGGCCAGCGGTGAGAAACTGCCAACATCAATACTTTGATGGGCCCTGATAGGTGGGTTCCCTTTTAAGATACTTTCTATGTCTTCAATAAGAATCTTGATGTTTTGGTAGCGGTCTTCTGGGTTCTTCTTCATCATTATCTCGATCATCTCGCTAATGCCGATTGACAGCTTTTTGTTTATATGGTCTGGCGGGGTAAGACTTGTATGTAAATGCATATTCATTATATTTCTTTTGTCTTCATGATAGAATGGGACTCTACCTGTCACCATATGGAAAAGGGTTGCCCCGAGGCTGTATATGTCAGCCCTTCCATCAACATTCATTTTGCCCCTTATCTGTTCGGGCGCTATATAATAAGGGGTTCCCCATGCCTGGCCCTTCTCAGCTTCTATGGCAGCAATGTCAGTAAGCTCCCGCGCAATGCCCATGTCAGCCAGCTTAACCACGCCCTCATTGGTAATCATTATGTTCTTGGGCTTGATATCACGGTGGATGATCCAGTGTTCGTGGGCATGCTTAAGGGCCCTTGCAACCTGAATAATGATATTGAGTGCCTCTTTTTCTTCAAATACCTTTCCTTGCTTCAGGGCAGCATCGATTGTGTCACCTTCGACATACTCCATCACAAAATAATGGTATTTACCCGCTTGTCCAACATCGATTGCGCTTACGATATTATGGTGATTCAGCTTCGCAGCCGACCGTCCTTCCTTATGAAAGCGTCTGACATAATTTTCGTTTTTAGCCAATCTGCTTCTCAAGACCTTTATTGCAACAATCCTGTTAAGGCTAGTCTGCCTGCCCCTGAATACTGTCGCCATTGCGCCGGAACCGAGGATTCCTTCTATTTTATATCCTGGAATCCCCTGCTTCTGCAGCCGTCTTAATATTTCTTTCTGGGTTTCCGGATTTCCAGGCATAGTATATACCCCCTTTCATTTTTAAGATATAAAGGGTTGTTATCAGAACTAATCATTTCACCGGAATCTCATTGCTGGTTCCTGCAATTTAGAAATCCTTTTCACTTGCGCCAACAGGCCACACTTCCTAAGGGAACCTTCATTAAATGGGAAAGGCTTTGGAATTACTGTAAGTTTTTCAAGACTATCCTGTTTTAGAGCCATGGACGTCTGACATTTTTCTGCTAATCCTATCTTAAGCAAAAGAAATAAAGTACTGTATCATTCGATAAAGATATTTACCTGACCCTATAAGCAAAAAACCACCAATTTGTACAATCTCTAATAGTATTGTACGAGTGAATACAGATGTTAGCAAGGGCTACAATTCTTTGAAGATAAGGTAGAAATTCTTTGATGACAACCGTGTTACTGTTTAGAATAAATCTAAATCAAGATAAACGGCAATTATGGCTAAGCGAATGGAGTTATACAATGGCAAAAAAGAAAGTTGTCAAAGGCTTATGGTCAAAGAACGAAGTTGCTTTACTTAGAAAATTCTTCCCAAGTAATTCCACAGCCAAGGTAGCTGCAAGGTTGTGAAGGTCACTCGATACGGTTAAGAAAAAAGCATCTAGGATGGGACTTAAGAAATCGAAGAAATATCTGAAGTCACTTGGTCGTAAATAGCCACGTGATGGCTCAGGATTCGCGAGCAAAACTACCACAAACAGAAGCTGTTGACGAGTGACATAGTAGCAGCGAAATGGCCCAATTTTCACTCGCAAAATCTCTACAACTCGACTACAACTATACAACCTCTTATCTACCAATTTTTGAAAAATGCCAATCTCATAAGTGTCTTATATACAGGCGCTTTTGGAGACGCCAAAATTTACCACCGTATTCAATGGCCGGCCTCAACGGCGAGGACTACTGATATATAGTAAATGAAGGAGTTTGATATTGTCGGAAAAAGAATCTATGTGCTATACATAACACACTTTCATCCGTATGACAACTGACAACCGGAGTATAATTAGTAATCCCAGTCGGTGTTTGGCTCTCTTATATCGAGTTCTTTGATCCAGGTATTGCGAAATAGCACTTCATGGCCTTCACACTGCAGCTTAAGTCCTCCAGGCACATCTGTGATACCTGTTCCGTCCTGATTACCTCCATCTATGCCAGAGTTCCTTCCGCCCCAGACCTTTTGGATTTTGTGGTTCGTGTGCGCCCTAACTCCATTGAAAAAGATAGTCACCATTGCTTTTTCGGAGAGCTTTCCGCCCTTGAACCGGGCGGCGCGGAATTTTATGTCGTAAGCGTTCCATTTTCCCGTGCCGTTATAAGCATAGTATGGGCCTGCCGCCTCGTTAATCACGGCAGCCATTCCGTGCTTTCCGCCGTCGCCATCCAGGATTTGAATCTCATAACGATTTTGCAGATAGACTCCGCTATTACCTTTCTTGTGAGGAACCAAAAACTCAATATGCAGCCGGAAATCCCGATATTTCTTTTTCGTAACAATGTCCGCGGCGCCATACTTACCTCCGTCGCCGGCGGGATCGGAGCTTGCGATAACTTTGCCCGGATCCACGGGATCGTCAATGATTTCCCACTTGATAGGTAAAGACGAGGCAAATCGCGGACCTTCCCAATACGTCCATTTTTCGTCCAGCATTTCGCGAGTTCCGTCGATCAGGACTTCGGCTCCTGGCGGTGGTGATGCTCCTATATCAATCTCTCCAGCAGTGCTGGAATAGGTATTACGCCAAAGTTGCAGAGGCCCCATGTCCCAGCTTCGGGCTGTAACAATGTCAATATCACCGTCATTGTCGATGTCTCCAGTCTTGGCTTTGTAGGCGCTCGCAGCAGCGAGCGGTTGTTTTCGCCAAGTGAGCCCCTTGCCTTCATTTATAAACACACATGTCTCAGGATTCTTCTTTCTAATCAGGGTGGCAGCAACGATATCAATATCTCCGTCTAAATCGACATCATCGCCACGAAGGGTATGACAGTAATCTACAACTCCAACCTCGTGTTTGGTCCAGGCATCAGGACCGCCCTTAGGATTAGCCGATTCATACCATGCAATAGCGAAACCGGTTTTTTCTGAATGCGATAGAATCACATCTACTTTGCCATCATTATTAAAATCTTTGATATCAGCCATGACGCTGTGGTCCTGCCAACCGCCTGTAATGTCCTTATACCACGTTGGATCGATATCATGGCGCTTCCAGGTGTCTCTGCGAGGTTGCTGGGGATTCTCCAGCCAGAATCCGTTCATCACCACGTCGTAATCACCGTCTCCATCGACGTCGCCGACTGTCATCCCTTCGCGTTCGGCATTATCGGTTTTTACTTCGATCCAGGAATCAGGCGACTCCTGGAAATAGACAGCGAACTTATGCTTTGTACGGACAACCACATCGGGCTTGCCGTCGTGATCCATGTCGTGCACTTCAACATCTTTGACTTCACTGCCTGTTTCAACAGTGGCCAGTTTGTGTTCTTTCCAACCTGAAGTAGCTTTGCCGCCTGGGTTCTCATACCAAAATACACTGGCCTCATTGTCGCTGCCTTTGGCCGTGACGATATCATTATCACCATCTTTGTCCAGATCGACGGCAAGCACGCCATCTCCGAAGATGTGGCCGCTGTCGACAATGCTGTACCGCTGCCAATTGGGATATTTATACCAACCGATTTTTCCGTCATTCTGTTTACCCCTGTCGCTCGACCATGTATGAACGACTATGTCGTTGAAGCTATCACCGTCGATATCACCAATCGCGGTCCTGCCCCCAATGCTTTCATCAATGACCACATGTTCGAAATCAACTCCTCTGGCAACGCTGGCAATGACCAAAAGAGAGACGATTACAATTGAATTTAATGAAAAGGTGTTATGATGTATATTTAGTTTTGAAATCATTATGTTTACCATTGTGTTTCTCCTGATTAGCAAAAGCCGAGTGTTCCTTTGTTCGTTTCAATTTAACTCTTAATAACTGTAAAATCGCTTAAATACCAGCAGAACTGCTATTGTTACAATATATCTGCTCCCAGGTTTTGTAAACCAATATTATGATATTGGTTTTTCCTCTAAGCTCCACTTCATTATTGTGAATGGCTTCAAAAATAAAGAATTAACAACTCATTCAAGCTGCAAGCCTTTTAAATATTCTGAGTGTTTTTGTTACTTTCTAAGATAAACACTCAAAAAGTCTATACATTTGCGTCAAGAGGCAATTTTTTCTGCTATTTTAACGCAGCTTTATCCTCAACCTTCATTCCAGAATCCCATTTGCAACAGCTCGCAAACACATTCCTCAGGAATATAGTAATTCTCAATATAGATCATTTTCACGCAAGCGAGTTTTCAGAAATTCAAGGTCTCTCTGTATGGCTGTGAGTACTTTTTCTTTTTCAATTGTCAGCTTCGTCGCACCGTGGTTTGCTCCTCCCAAGTCGTATTCATAATGCACTGAGATGGGGCCAGCAATGGATGACGTTTTTAATAGTCGAAGATAATGAGCGAAATCCACCGCACCTTCGCCAAGGGGACAATTAACAGCCTGCCATCTGTTGTTTTGCTTTTCCCAGAAGAAATCTTTAATCGCCAAACTTTTTATCCATTTGGATATAACTTTAAAATGAAGCGGCCAGGCTTGGCCGCCTTCCACTGTCGCGTGACGGATGTCGAATTGACAGCCTATATACTTTGGATCGAGGTCTTTAATCAACTCCCACAGATCCCAGACAGGCGCACCGACATATCCGCTTCCGGCATGGTTTTGGTAGTCGCCGTGAATATTGTAATGTTTATTCATGGCCGCTAAGTCTCGGATCTTAGGTTTGGCTTCATTGAGAGTGGAAATGATACTTTTGTTGTCGTTATATCTGTATTTGCCTAATCGATAACATCGGATACCCAGAGAACCGGCGGTACGTAATATTTTCTCTGTGTTTGGATCGTCCGGATCATTGATGTCCGTGGCCATCATCAATGGCTTAATACCTGCTGACTTAACAGCTTCAACGGCCTTCGGCAGGTCGTCCTCGACCCGCTCGGGCAGGACATGGCCTCCACGCCGGACGGTAAGGTCAACACCATCAAAACCAAGTTCGGCAGTGGTTTGCGCCATGCCGTTGTAGTCGAGCCATTGCAGGTGCTTTGAGAAAATACAAATTTGAAACAGCTTCTTGTCCTGGTTTTGATTAGCTGCTGCCGAATTTATTAAAGGCACCAATGTACCTGCAACGACAGCTTCTTTCATAAATCGCCGGCGTGATATTCTTCTGATCTCCATTATGAGGACCTCCTGTTTATTCCTGATCGTATTGAAATTAAATCCCATTTATATAGAATTACAGCGACTTGAAGTCAGAGGCAGGGGTAATGAGATTAAACATTTACTATGGATTATCTGGCCACACTTCTATGGCTTTTCGAGCAATATTCTCGTATATATCCCTCGCTTTCTTAAAGATCTTTTGTGTTTCTATTCGTTCATTGCCCGATTGGTACCTATCAGGTTTCCTGCTGACTTCGAGCAGGCGATCTATCCAGCGAATCATATATTGGGCATCGTTCTTCGATGCGGTAGGTTTATCATCCACTGTGACATACACGGGACTGGTATGTGCCTGGCGCAAATGACCATCAGGACTGGTAAAGACCGCTCGAGCTGCAATCCATCCGCTACGCTGAGGTTTGAGCTCCATGACAGCAGACTCTTCAAGAACTGGTGAAGGTACTCTGTCTCCCAGATTAAGCGTTTTAATCACCTTCCCATTGTAAATAAGTTCGAGTGAGTTAATCCGTTGGATGCTCCGTAATTCGGCTTTGATACGAATCGGCTCATTATAAGCAGTCGAATACTGAATCTCTGCTCCGCTATCCAGGCTGTTTGCGGTCAGTATTAGGATGGGACCATTTGTTGCGAAAGTACGGCCGGCTCGAATTGCATCGAGGTAGTTAGCTTCGGTAAGGAGGCCATTGAGCTTGGCATAAGTTCTGCCGTAACCGAGCGGAACAGCCATCACACCCATCGCCGAGCCACCGGTTGCGGCGAGCTTGAATCCGCAGTTTAGAAAACGATAATAGGTCGAATTCGTCCGGTGAAAAAGCTCATCCTGAATCCAATCATTCTGCTGCTGCTCAATATCAGCACCTGCCATTCCCCAACCAACGCGTCCATCTTGTAAAGTCGCTTTTCTATGATAGTGATTGTGACAAACCTGTACTGAATCGAATAATCCCAAAGCTACACCGACCACATTCTCGCCCCATATCGGTTTGTCTGTGTCGATGATGCACTCCGGTGATGTCTCTCTTGCAATCCGGCCCAGAACGGCGTCACAAGGATACCGGCTGCCCTGTGGCGGCATCTTGACGGGTTTGGTTAGACCAAACATCAATAAGGCACCGACAGACTCGAATGGGCCACCGCCTATACGCTCAATTTCCTGGTTGCGCAACGTCACGAGGTGCGTCGCATCTGCATGGATACTCGACCCGCTCGGCCAATCAGGCCAAATCCCACCCGAAGGAACGGGACTCTGATGATTCCAGAGTGTTAGAATAGGTTCGAAGTTCACATCATCGGCTAATGCCAGTTGCTTGAGAATCCTAAGGTCGTCGAGCCCGAAGTGGCAATGTATGTCTGAGGAGTACCAGCCCTCTTCGCACATGTTGACCCACCGTTTCAGAGCGATTGCGACTTTGCTGGTTTGGCTTAGTTCGACGATGATCTCTTTGTCAACAGGCCAATACTCCTTGCCTCGCTCAATATGGATAACGGCTTTACCGACCGGTACATCAATGACAAATTGACCATCACACGAGAAGCTGCGGTCTCTTGCATATGAGGTGCAAGACTCTGTAGTCGGTTTGAAAAGGCGCTTGTTCCCGACGCTCACCCAAGCTCGACAAGGGAGCGGATGCTTAGGCCCAGGTTCGTGTACAGTAACCGAGACCTTACCACTATTGGCCCCGATGGTAGGCAGACAAGCGAGCATAATCCCAAGCAAAACGACCGCTATTTTCTCTTGTCGAAATATGTTTTTTAGCATCCTGTTATTTTAGCTGATGGTGTATTGAAAGCATAGTGCTTTATTTAGTGATATTGGCTAATATGACAGCGCTATAAGAATTCTATACTTTTTGCCTTTGCCGTTTTTCTTCGGCTGGTATATGACGCTTCGTTACGCTCCTGATAATACCGGCATTGCTTTTTCATCTGCTCCCAGGAATAAGG
>Ga0307433_1000883_pt1 | contig 19292 bp, 18 predicted proteins | sample SalMarWE160210MG_FD_202166 | JGI IMG/M metagenome (GOLD analysis project Ga0307433, IMG submission 202166) | Salt marsh sediment microbial communities from the Plum Island Ecosystem LTER, Massachusetts, United States - WE1603-210 | ecosystem: Environmental > Aquatic > Marine > Intertidal zone >... | reverse complement strand
GGTTTAATAGAACCACCATATTGAATCCTTACTTTTGTTGCTGTTTCTTCATCATAGTTATGTTTTATGAGTTCCCTAATAAAGATATGAATTTCTTCTGCTTGTTCTGGTGTAGCTGTCTTCCCCGTTCCAATTGCCCAGATAGGTTCATAAGCAATTATTATTCTTTTCATGTTTTCCTTATTAATTCCTTCAAATGTAAAATGAAACTGTTTATTGATAACTTCTTTAGTATTTCCCTGTTCTCTTTCAATTAAATGTTCTCCTATGCAAACTATAGGTATTAAATTCATCTGTAGTGCCTTTTTTAATTTTTTATTAATTAACTGGTCAGTTTCATTAAAAATATCTCTTCGTTCGCTATGCCCTAAAATAACATATTCACAACCTATGTTTTTCAAAAAAACAGGTGATATCTCTCCTGTGAAAGCTCCTTTTTCTTCAAAGTACATGTTTTGGGCACCAACTTTTATATTTGTATTTTTAACTAAATCAAATACTTCAATAATCGAGGTAAAAGGAGGTGCAATGACTATTTCAACATTTTTTATATCTTTTATCATTGGAATTAAATTTATAAGCATCTCCTTCGCTTCAGAAGGAGTACCTCTATTCATTTTCCAATTGGCACCAATAATAGGTTTTCTCATTTTAAAGGTCATCTCTTTTTTACTTATTAAATATCAAAATATACTATTAAAAGATCTATTTATAAAAAGTGAAAGAAAAAGGATTATTCTTCTTTTTTTATTTTATCAGATAACTTAGTCGCTTCTAAGAGTTTTTGAATTTCCTCTAAATTGGGGGGAAGAATAGGAGGTAAATTTAATTGTTCTCTCCTTCGTTCTATCGCTGGTTGCATAGGAATTGCTTTTCCATTTTCTAAAATTGTAGATGCTTGCATTGAATAATATTCAGGAGCTTCTCCTCTTTCAACGCTCATATTTTTTAAAATTGTAAAAATCTCAGTCAATTCTACCTTTTGGGGGCACACTTCGTCACAAGTATCGCAAACAGTACATCCCCAAATATTAAATGCATTTTCTTTGCCAAAAATTTTCTCTTTTAATCCAAGTAATGCATCCAAGATTAATCTTCTAGGATTATATCGTCCATTAGTTACTTGAGCCACTGGACAAGCACCACTACAAGTAGCACATTGATAACAATAAGCAAGCGTACTACCGATATCAGATTGAATAATTTGGTTTCTAAAATCAAAATCAATTGTAGCCATTTTAATCATATATCTTTTTCTAAACTTATATATTTATAACTAGCATTTAATTTTAAAATTAATTCTTTTCATTTTAAACTAAGAACAAAATTCAAACGTATAAATTTATCATTAAAAATCGTAAGAGTCATCAAATCGATGAATTTAAAGCATTTTTGAAAGATAAGATATCAAATTCATAACTAAACAATGAATTACATTTGATTTTTTATAAATATAAAGAATAAAAAGAATGAATAATATAGAAAAATATAGAAAAAAAAGGTTTACTAATAAAACTTAATTTCAAATATATATAAATCAATTAATTTTTAAGGAGACTATGTGTTGAATATCGAAGAATTGAAAGATTTTGGCTTAGAAATTTCAGATGAAATGAAACAAGGTAAAGTTATAATTGATGTTTATACGGTGTGGTGTGGTCCATGTAAGTTTATTAGCCCTCTTTTGGAAAAATTGGAGGGAGAGGGTTTAATCCATTTGTTAGCGGTCGATCTTGATCAAAACCGTGCACTAGGAAACAGATTTGGAATTACAGCGATTCCGACTCTTTTATTTTTTAAAAATGGACAACTTCTAGATCATACGATAGAAATTCAAGGACAACCTCTTGTTCGAAATGGAATGATGATTGGAGCTGCAGGAGAACCTATCATTCGAGAAATAGTTGAAAATATGTAATCCATTTTTTCTTTTCTTTTATATTTTCAATACTCTATTTTCTGCTGTTTTTGACTTGAAAAAAAGACTTTTTATACATTAAACTACTAAATTTTTCCATGAAAACATACTAATAATATACTCCTCGAATTGAAAATATTAAAAAAGCAATCAAATTTTCATTTATTATTTAATTTTAAGATAATTTGAAAGTTGTTAATAATGAATTATACACGAGAAGAATTAGTTCAATCTGAATCACCTTGCAATCAACTACGGAATGCGATTTATCATCTAGAGCGCTTCATGAAACTTAATGGAATTACAGATATCAGAGAAAGATTAAGAAGAATGGGTAGAAATATTGCTCAAACTTATACTAATTATTGGAAGCCAATAGATTCAGTAAATTTAGACAATGTTAAAGATGTTATAGCTACATTTTACAAGAATATTTTTAATAGCAGTGTTTCTATAGAGCTTGATAACTTAGAGAATAGCATCATAGTCAAAGATAATGATTGTGCTTTATGTAAATACCATTTCGAGGATATTAATGAGGCAGGGTGTGAGATAATTATTTCAATGATGGCAGAATTTGTCTCTCTCATAAATAAAGAATCGAAAGAAAGCCCTAAATTCTCTCTACAGCCACTTGAGGTTTCAGAATCACGATCCCTTGGTAATAAAATCTGTATACACAAATATAAAATAGGAGGGGATTAAGTATGGGAGCAGTTCAATGGTTATTGAAAAAAATCACTAAGGTCTTTGGTCGAAGTACTAATTCTTTATTCTACACGCTCCTTTATAGGGAAATTTTAAAAGAAGTAAATGAAATAACTGAAAATGAAGAAGATAGCATTTTAATTCTTAAAGAAATTGGAAAAAGAGCCGCTTATGAATCTTGCGAGCGCCATTCAGCAGTATTTAAGTTCATGCCAGGCAATCCGAAAAAAGTACTAGATTATTTTGAGCTTCTATGGGTTGTTGTGTTTGGAAAAGAAATTGCTGAGGGGGATTTGACATATGAAGAAATTCCTAACGAAGGAACAAAATATAGTGATTATATTATTCGTATTAAGACATGTCCTGTTTGTGCGAGTTATGGTTTGGATAATGCTGACAATTTTGATTTTGCAAAAGTTAAAGCTGAGGAAGTTGAGGGTTTAGCATCTGGATTAACTGGTATGCTTGAAAGTGTGGCAAATTTTATTTTAAAGATAAAAAGAAATGATTATAGGATAAATATTATTGAACAAAGATGTATGGCACGAGGGGAAGAATGTCTTCAATTTAAATGTAAAATCTATGATGCAATTGAATGGAAAAAACTTTCCGAAATTAAGCTTAAAGAAAAGTTAAAATCAGATGTCAAATTTGAAGAAAGTTTAGAAGAAGAAATTATCCAAGAAACCAAAATGGATATAATAGATAAACTGCAAGATGTATTATCTTTAGATAAAATTGAAGAATTGCTAGATGAACCCTTGGAGGGAATCAAGAATAAAGTTCGGGAAATTATCCAAGATAAATTGAATATGGAACCAGAGCACTTTTTTGATTATTTTAAAAATTATGAAGATGATATGATCAGAATCATTGGGTTTCTTGCTGTACATCTCTTTAATGAATATGGAGGTTTTGTTGAGAAGATACTCACAAATGAAACTTTTTCCAAAGTAGCTGGTTATATTTTCCGACAAGTTAGAGAATTTAGTTTATTATTTATCCCTATTGATGTTATTAATGACTATCATCAATTACTCATTAGTTTTCTTGATGGGTTAGCGCCAGTAGAAATGGTTGAGAATGTAAAGAAATTTAATGGGAAAGATGATATTAACTATTTCTTTGAAGGTGCTCAATTAGCTTTAGAAAATTTAGGAATTAATTTTTCAGAATTAAAAGAAAATGTTTGGGAAGAATTAAGACGGGAACGTGAAGATGGGCTAATATCTTCTGAACAGTCAGTTATGGATAAAACTGAAGAGAATTTTCCAAAAATTATTAGAATCATCCAAGAATTATTAATGCTAATGGGTGAGATTCTAACATTACCGGTAAGGGTTTTGATCTCTGAAGGTCACTATGGATTAAAAACCGCAATAAACTCGGTAGTTTCAGAAGAAGAAGGGTTATTTGGAAGCATTAAAAATCGTGTTGATATCATTTTTGATTACATTCAAGAAATTCGGCATTAAAATTGTTTAATAGAATCATGCTTAAATAGTAAAGATCTTTCCAAGATTGTCCTTAAAATTTCGAATAGATTACTTTTTTCTTAACTAATTATTTATTAAATTAAATAAAATAGTATAAAATAAATTATATTATAAAGTGTTAAAAACAGATTATAGCTTATCTTTGATTGCGTTTAAAAAATAAATATAAAATAAAAAATATAGATTTTTTTTAAAATTACTCTTTACGTTCTAATTCCTAAATATAGCAAGATGCTGCTCACTATTATTCCAAATCTCACAATTGATAAGAAAATGCCAGGAGGTATTAATGCATCAAAAGTCACAATCACTGCAAATAAAATGAAACCAAATGAGAGGGCTAAAAACTTTTTCCTTAAAACTCCCGTTGCTTTTAAACCCTTAGTTAGAAAACCAAGACCGTTGAATAAAATGATAGACAGTATAAATAGGATTAAAAAGTAAGCCGTGTAATAGCCATAATTACTAGATGTGTCTATTAAGTCTGAACCGGGAGTAGAAGGAAGATTATATGTAAATGAACCTTGTGGGTTTATAAAAAGAAAAAATTCATATGCAACACAGATTATAAGAAAGATAGTTAACAGATACCATTTTTTCTTTGGCATAATCAGTTCTCCTCCGATATACATTCCAAAAAATATACCAGCGGCAGCCCACATATAACTCAAAATTGGATAAAGTACCGGAACACTAACTGAATAAAACCATATAGACTCAATATTTGTTCCTGTAATAAGGATTTTTAAAAAGTCCGTAGTTGGACCTAACCAAAGTAATCCAATAAAAAATATTGTTAAAGAGGTTACTGTAAGCAGCTTAGCTTTTAATTTCCTTGACTTATAAAACGAATATATCCCAATAATGACATTTATGGTTAATACGCTTGTAGCAGATATACCATCCAGCCAACCAATAATTTCCAACTTTATTATTCACCTTTAATAATAAGTTATGTAATTATATTCTTCTCAAAGTATTTATAATTATTTTGTAGTGTAACAATATTATAAAATTACTTTTTTTTTCCTTTTAAAAATAATTAGTTTATATATATAAACTATATGAAAGTTAGCCTTTCATGGTTGATTTATATCATTGCAGCCTTCGCAACTAGGAATACTTATGTTATTCTTGAGCAAATTGGAAATTTATTTTTGGGTAGCGGCTTTGGCTGGTTAATTTTAATGCTAATTCTAATCATTGGCATAATCCTTGGAGCCCTTGGTGGGGGCTTAGGTTACTCATTTGCCGTTCTTATCAAACCTTTCTTTCAAAAAAGATTAAAAGACTGAATTAATTAATTTTTTTTTATTTTATTCCTTTATTTTTTTTATAAATTTCGTAAAAGAAATCAACAATATATTGAAAAAAAAGTCTTTCTCTTAAGACATCATAATGAGATTTATTTTTAAGACTAGTTAATTTGGCTATATCTTCAGATTTTAATTGTTCTTTTGAAACTAAATCCATCCTCGCTTTAAATTGGTCAACCATGTTAATAGGTCTAAGAATTATGGAGATCGCAGATGATATTTTATCAATTAATTCATTAATGTTAAAATTATTTAACTCTCTTAAATCATCAAGATTAATTAAGAAATTCTTAATTTGATTCAATAAGAAATCAATTTTATTGTATCCAATTAACTCTTCTGGAGTTATTACCCTATTGAGGAAATTTATAATATTATTTTTTAATTGGGAATCTATATATATTAATTCTATCTCTAATCTAGTTATAAACTGTTCCTTTAAGAAAAGCCTATATTTGACTATTATTGCCTCATTTTCTTTAATATCTGAACATATCTCAATGACTTCACCTCTCGGAGTTGAATAACTGAATCCTTGCCCTTGAGGACCTAATCCCCCCAAAAGAACCATCGAAAGATTGTAAAATCTATACATTCTATATCTCTTCTCTTGAAAAAATCTATTATTATAACCTAATACATTTTTTGGGGAAACTAAATGCCTTTTAATGATAACTCGCTTTTGTGGCACACCATAATTATTATAAAATTCGGGAAGTTCATATTTAATATCTAGTTCGATGAAATCTTCTTGAATGTTTTGGGTATTACAATCATCAATTTTTTTTCTTAATTCTCCTAAAAACTTCTCAATGGGTCCCAAATATCGTACACTTAAACCATATATGGTATATTGATTGAAAAATACATTTTTAATATAGTAGATCAAGATCTCTGAATCAGTAAAATAAGGATTAGGATTGTTGATAAATAAATTGTAAAAATGGTGGGGAATATCCTTGATTATATAAAAAATGAATGAGTTTGAGATTTTTCCGAATAAGTCGCATAAATTTGAAATAAAAATTTTATCATTTTTAAAATCCTCTAATAAGATATAATCTTCTTCTTCTAACTGTCTTTCCATAAGATTATAATCATTAAAAAAACGTAATATTTCAATAAAATCTCCAAGGGCAGATGTTTCATATCCCTCACTTACATCTCTTATTGTATCCATTAATAGAGTTGATAATATTTCAAATCTATCTTCTATTTTTAAAGGATTAAAAAGTTCATTCTTTAAATTTTGGCTTTTTGTAAGATTTCCAAATTCTCTAAAATCTTTCTCTCTTAGTGAACGAGATAATTTCTTATAAAAATCTTCTTCAAAATTATAATCATAAGGCATATGAAAACATGAAAAATTAAGGAAATCAAATAGTTAATCTAGTAGTGCTGCAATTCGGTTCGAAACACTTTGAATATTTAAGAAAACCATCCCTAAACTGGCATTAGCATTACATAATGTACATAAAATCGCATTATCTCCCGCTTTTGAGAGGATTATGATACCATTAACACCTTCAATTAGAATCCTCTTAAGGTCGCCCCTGTCGAGCTCTTCCACTGCTCTCTCCGAAACACTCTGGATAGCTGCGCTCATTGCGCTAACGATGCCATCATTTACATCTCTACTTAACACAGAACATATTGGAAGTCCTTGAACGCTTACAATTGCGGAGCCTTCTATGTCAGAATTTACAGCGGATAATTTTCTCAGCAAATCAGTGAGCTCGCTAATATTTTCAGACAACTCTAATTAACCCCACTTTTTTTAGGATTGGTTGATTAACTTGTAATAATTTTTATTCAATAATAGAAATACTCTAATGAGTATTAGATTAATAACTTAATTGATCTATTTATTTAACTTTATTTATTTATTAATTAATCTTTACTTTATTTATTTTTATTTATCTATTAACTTTGATATTAAATATTTAAAAAATATTTTTATCAATTTTTACATTTGCATATTTTGATGAATGAAAATAAAAATCTAAATTCTAAGGAAAAGAAGGAAAAGAGCAAAGAAGAATTAGAAAAAGAGGAAGCAGAAAAAAAGATAAAAATTGAATCACTTAGAAAAGCGGGGAAAATTGCTCAAGAAGTTAAAAAATATGTAAAACCTAAAATCAAGCAAGAATCAAATGTATTTGAATTGGTTGAGTTAACAGAAACGAAGATTAAGGAATTAGGAGGAAGTTGTGCGTTTCCTGTCAATGTTAGTATAAATAATATAGCTGCCCATTATACTTCTCCTCTTAAAGATGATAATCTAATAATTAATTCAGGGGATATAATTAAAATTGATTTAGGAGTTCATATTGAAGGATATATTGTGGATACCGCCTTCACTGTTAGCTTTTCTGATGAAAAACCTCTTGAAAATATAATTCAATCTACTGAAGTAGCTGTAGAGGCCGCTAAAATGATGGTAAAGCCTGATGTTAATACACGTGAAATTGGCAAAAAAATTGAAACTATAGTTAAAGGATTTAATTATAATCCAATTAAAGAACTAGGAGGACACCAAATCGAGAGATGGAAGGTACATGGTAAAAAGCAAGTACCTGAGCTGGGCTCTCAAGGAGGTGATGTGATTGAAGAGGGTGACGTGTTAGCTATCGAAATCTTTGCTTCAACTGGAAGGGGGTCAGTGCACCCAACAAATGCTTCCTATATATATGAATTAAATCCCTATACTGGCAGAGTCCCATTAAGAAGAAAAACCTCTAAACAAATTTTAGGATTCATTAACAAGAATTTTAAAACCTTACCTTTTGCAGAAAGATGGTTAACGAAAGAATTTCAAATAGGCGTGGTGTTTGGTCTTGAGGAGCTTGTTAGAACTAATAAATTGAAAGCCCATTATGTATTAGCAGAAGAAAAAGGAGTTTTTGTCTCACAATCCGAAGAAACTGTATTAGTTACTGAAGATGGATGTGAAAAATTAACTTAAATATTATAGCTGCTCGAAAATGAAAAACCTAAAAATATGTTTAATTTCTTTAACTGTCTCTCCTGACAGCGCCGATGGAGAGGCCAAAGTTATTCGTTCTCATTTTGATTATTTGAAAAAAAAAGGTTATGATGTAACTCTAATTTCAGGTAAGTGGAATATAGATCTAAAACATCCAAATATTATTCAATTTGAATTAATTCGAAAACGATTCCTATGGATATTGCATTTTAATTATAAGATTATAAAGTTCCTCCGAAAGAATGATTTTGATATTATACATGCAAATAGTGCAAAAGCAGCAATTCCCATTTTGCTTTCGAATAAGAAACAATTCATTACTACAATCCATGATTTTACACCATTTGAAACGAAACTTACTAAACTTCCATTTGAGAAATATTTAATTAAATTCATTGCGAAAAAATCCACTATTCTAACTACTGTATCAAATTCTGTTCGAAAAAAGTTCAAGATTTTTATCCCTAAAATAGATATGAATAAAGTCATTACCATTTATAATGGAATTGAAGAACGATTTAAACCATATCCCTTAAAAGGTCAAAAATTAAAAAGTAAAATAGGTATTGAGGGTCCAATTATTTTATACATCGGGCGTATAACACCCTATAAGGGAGTTGATCATATCATCAAAGCTTATGAAATTGTGAAGAATACCCTGCCCGACATTAAATTAGTTATAGGGGGAAAGCCTGATTTTTTAATGGAAAAAGAATATCAAAAATGGAAAAAACACTATCAAGATATATATTTTGTTGGTTATGTATCAGAAGAAGAGTTGCCGTATTATTATTCAATGGCAGATATTTTCATTAACTATTCTTTCTCTTCAGAAGGATTTGGATTGACTCCACTTGAAGCTATAGCATGTGGAACACCAATTATTTGCTCCTCAATAGACGTATATAAGGAAATCTTTAAAAATTATGCACTTTTTGTAGCTCCTCAACATCCAGAGTTGTTAGCTGAATCTTTAAAAGAACTTCTTTCTAATGAAGACCTAAGAATTAAATTAGTCAAAAATGCTAAAGAATTAATAGCTAAATATAGTTGGGATGCAGTAATTAATAGATTAGAAATTATATATAAGAATTTCAAATCTAATTAGTCTATTTCCACAGATTTTCTTTTACGATCTTAAAACACAACTTATTAGGATTTTCAAACTCGTTAATTTTTTTCTTGAATGAAGTAGTAAATCTACTAGGTGCAACCACTTTTGATAATATTTCTTTAGATTTTTGAATTATATTTTCTGAATTTTTAATATGATACAATGGAAAACCATTTTCCATTAGAAATCTTTCTTGAGGCGCAGTTTCTCCCGGAAAAAATTCTATACTTGGAACATTGAGGAGGCTTGATTCTCGAACAATAGTTCCTCCTCCACTTATCACAAGACTCGCAAAAAAGCAAAGATCCACCATATTTGGCATATATCGTGAAATAATAATATTTTTATTCTTCATATATCCTTTTAATTTTTCCTTTAGAAAAATCTCTTGTTTTTCAGTTCTTACAAGTAGCAAATATTTATAATCTGGAAAATTATGATATATCTCCGGAAGGAATTGACTGATAAGTGTCTCTTCTGCTTTTAGTTTTTCAATAAAATAACTTGCAAATGATGGCTCACTTCTCATAATCACATACTTTCCCTTTTCTAAATCAAATTTCTCAAGTATATCTTGATTAGGTATATATTCAGATAACCATGCTATTTCATCGATACCATTATATCTTATTAATTTCTCAGGAGTAGCATTAAGCTTAATGTAATCTCCTATTGGAATACATTTAGGAGTAATAATGTTATCTAAATAAGGAAAAATTAGCTTACACACATGAACGTTTCTTGGTTCGTCATTATATCCTATTGACGGAATATTTAATCCATAGGATATTCTCGTCCCTTCCACTGACGAAAATGTAACAAAATAATCTGGTTGAAATTTAGAGACTAATGGAACTAGTTGATTTAATCGGTTTATATATTCCATTAACTTATCTTCTAATTTTTCTCCACCATGGCGCCCTACTTTATGATAATGGATATCAAAATCATCTAAAATGTTAAATGTAGCGTCATAATCTCGTGCTGTAATTAGAAGTTCAATATCTATATGTTGAAAATTATTAATTAGTGATTTAAACATTATACCTGTCTTTGGTTCTTCAACATCAATCCACACTTTCCTTTTTGCTCTCATAGAAGATATCTCTAAACTTAATTAAGTTATATGTTACTTCCAATCTTCAGGAACTTTCTTTAGAAATTTAGCAGGATTTCCTATTAGAATATCATCCTTTTCCGTATTTTTGGTCACAACAGAACCAGCACCCACAATAGTCCTTTCTTTTAGCGTAATATTAGGAAGAATTACTGAATTTGCTCCAATTGATACATTATTTTCAATAGTAGGTCCTTTTAAATTGAATTTTTTTCTCATCATATATTTATCGTTCGTAAGCTTACTGTAAGGTCCCATAAACACATTGTCTCCAATCCCCGAAAAAAGAGGAATATAAACACCTGTTTGAATACTGACATTCTTTCCTATGCTAACATTCCCATCAATGATAGTATTTGTTCCAATTAAGGTATTTTCGCCTATTCTAGTATTTTCTCTTATCATTGTGTTATGTCCTGTTTGACAATTTGAAGCCATATGAACGTCCGAATATATGATTGTTCCTGAACGGATAACATTATTTTCACCTATGGATACTAAGGGACCTGTTGAATCTGTTTTCTTTATCTTTCTCTCAACTATTCTCTTTAATCTCTCTCTTTGAGGATGTCCTATAATACAATTTTCACCAATATATGTCCCCTTTTTAATCAATGTTTTACCATAAATTATTGCCCCTTGAGAGATATAGACTCCTTTTTCAATCTTTACAGCATTCCCTATAGTGCATAAATTATCAATAAATGCATCTTCATGAATCACAGCATTAGGATGAATATAAGTAAAATGATTTTTATTATCCTCCAAGTTTAATCCCTTCCTCTTAAAAATATTTTAAATATTAAATAAATGACTCTAATTAACTATAACCTGCATATACAAGGGTTAGAATTACATTTAATGCATTTATCTGGATATTTTTGCCTTAAAGCACTTTCGATATCTATTTCTAATAAGTTTGCTATAGAACAAGTCCATGCAATGATATCTGCTATTTCTTCTGAAATTTTTTCCAGGTTAAAATCATCCTTATTTAATAATGTAGCAAGTTCACCAATCTCTTCGATTAACCATATGAATGTACCCTTAATTCCTCTAGCATTATCTTTCTTAAAATAAAGCTCTTCGATTAATTTTTGAAATTCTTTGAATCTCATAATTAGAATATTAGTTTAAAATTATGCAAATAACCAATTAAAGACACCTAACCAAGCGAAAACCACTATCAGAATTAGGGCTAAAGCAAAAATTACAGTAGTAATAGGCCCAACTTTTATACCAATAGAACTATCTTCAAAAAACCTCATTAATCCTGCTCCGGCTAGAGGCATGGGAGCATTCCCGCTCCTTCTTTTTTTCCGTCTCGACTGAACTTTACGTGAAGACATCTTTAAATCACTTAATAATATTTCAATATTTATTTAATAATAAATTAACACAAATATTAAGGTTTATTTTGAATCAAAGAAAAAAAATATAATAAATTTTTATTTAGTGTTTTAATTATTTTAGATAATTCACGGATGATATGATTAAATTTATGATAAGAAAAAACGGTAAAATAATATTATTAGCTGGGATCTTTCTATTTGCAATTATTTTTTCTTCTTTTCAAATACCTCCTGAGAGTCCTAGTTTTACTTCTGATGAGCATGTTGATATATATACTTCAACTGGGTTGGAAGGCGCTGAAAATATAATCATGACTGATGTATTGAGAAATGTAAATGTAAGTGGTTCAGGTGTAATAAATATAGGAGATAGATTGACTTTATTGAATAGAAATAGCAATCCCATTACTTCAATTCTGGTTGGTATTCCATTGAACTTAGTGGATAATCTAATATTTTTTAGAGCAAGGGGGGAAAGTAAAAATATGTTGTTTGCGGAAAGATCGAATTTAATTATGAATGATAACGAGATGATAACTATATACTTCGATAATCCACTTTTACCAAATCAAGAAATAACTGTTACATTCTTGCATACTTACATTAATATTCCAAATTATTATTTAATAAGTCTAGACGAACAGAATATCGACTTTTCAATGAATCCTTTCCCAATTTTGCCTTATAAAACAGAAAAACATGTCGAAACGTTATTCAATATGCCTGCAACTTCGGTGGTAAGTGATTTTGAGAGGGTTGAGGATATAGGGATTAAAATTCTCGATAATATTTATTCATATGATTTAAAACTAAGTATTGTACTAGATAATTTTGATCCCTTTTTAGGAAATATTAAAGAAGACGAGAAAGAAATAACCATTACCTTCCAAGATAATGAAGTTACTCAAATGCAAATAGAATCAGTAAACCGCGAAATCCTTATTTCAGCATGGGGAATAATTAGAATTAGAGAAGAAATCATTATCCAAAATATCGGTGTTTTATCCATTCCAATATTTGCGCTTAATGTTCCAAAATCATCGAAAAATGTCTATGTCTATGATGATATTGGTGATTTGGAAAGATCCGATTTAACTGATAATGAAGATAATCCTGAAGTAAAAACATTTTCCATTAATTTAGCCAGCAATAGGGCATTGCTCATTCCTGGATCTAAGTACAGATTTACAGTGGAATATAAATTACCCTTTGAAGAATATACTTCTTTAAACTGGTTAGAGGAATCTGTAAAGATAAATTTGCTAACTACCACTCATGAATTTTATGCAATCGAAGAGAATACAAACATAATCATTGAAGGGGCTAATGGTATTGAATATATCTCCATAACTCCTGATGCAGTAAAACATTCAAGAGGCTCAACTATTTTAACATTCATTTCTAAAAATGTAAGTCCTATTGAGAGATATCTAATACAATTTAACTTCACAGTTGATCTTTTTAATTTACTTTTACGTCCTATAATAATAATGTTATTAATAGCTTTAATAATGTCAATCTATGTTGTCATAATCAAAACTCGTAAAACAAAAGAAGAAAAAGATGAATTTAAAAGGGAATTTATTCCAATTAATGAAATTCGTGAATTTTGTTCATTGTATGAAGAAAAAAATGCTTTAACGCTAGAAATCCGTAGAGCTGAAGAAGAAGCAAAACGTAAAAAGATGGCGAAAAAGACCTATAGCAATATTTTAACAAAGAATGGGACCAAGATTGATCAAATCAAGCAAGAGCTTTTACCATTCAAGAAAATCCTTATGGAGACAAATGAAACTTTTGAGAATATTATAAAGAAGTTAGACGTTTTAGATGCAGAACGTGTAAGTGTTGATGATAGCTTAAATTTATTAGAAACTCGATATAAAAGAGGACGCTTACCCTCGAAAGCAGCGTACGAAAAATTGTCGGATGACTTTGTTAGACGAAGAAATAGAATAGATAGAACAATAGATAAACACATTCAACAATTAAGAAGCTATCTATTATAAATCACTTTAATATGTGAAAAATTGTATGAAGCCATGGTTATTTGATATATTAGCTTGTCCAATTGATAAAAATTATCCCTTAAAATTATATATTTTTTCATATGAAACAAAAAATGATGAATTTGAGGCAATCTTAAATATTTGTGAAAAGAAAGACCTAAAACAAATTAAAATAGAAAATATTGTTAAAATCTATCAAGAAAAGGGGAATTTCTTAATACAAGATAATATTATTTTAAAGAAAACCTCACTTAATCCATATCTTGAATTAATTTCTCAAAGTATTAATGAATTAAATAATATATTTGACCAATCTGGGATGGAAAGGAGTAAAAATCTTCTCGAAAACATCAAGACTGTGATTTATCAAAAAATAAGAGAATTCATTAAACATTCGGAAAAAATTGATATAGATGAGATATTACCAGAATTAGTTACTATTAATAAGTACAAATTCGAAATTGAGATTAAAACTGGGATTATTTTTTGCCCACAATGTAATCGTTGGTTTCCTATTATTGATACTATTCCCCAAATGCTTCCTGATGAATATCGAGATGAAAAAGAAGAGATTGAATTCTTAAAAATGAATAAAAATTTATTAAATAAAGAATTTTTTCAACAAGATTTAAAACCTTACAACTATAAAAATTTGAATTAAGGTTTCTAAACAAAAAAGCCCGGTGGTGTAGTGGCCAAGCATCTGGGGCCTTGAACCCCGTGACCACGGTTCGAATCCGTGCCGGGCTATAAATTATTTCTTTAAGTTCCATATTAAAAAATAAAGTATTTAATAACAACAAATATTTTCTTCTTTAAATTCACATTGGTACTTTAATCTCATAAAAAGATGCAAAAATATGGTTCAATTAAATGATCTAAACTGGGGTTTTATAGAAATTTTAAATTTAGTTATTATTTTCATCATTGGATTTATTGTTACTATTTTAATTATACCATATATCATAAGATTCATGAAAAAAAAAAAATACATCGGTTTTGATATTCACAAGAACTCAAAACCAGAAATTGCGGAATCTGGAGGAATTTCTATAGTTATTGGCTTTTCAATTGTTTCAATTTTCTTAATCATCTTCTTCCCAAATTTTTTCAATGAGATTTTGATTTTTTCTTTAACTGTTGTTTTATCCGGAATAATTGGATTCATTGATGATCGAATTCGCTTAAGATCACGTTATAAAGTATTATTTACACTTTTTACAGGAGCCTTGATTTTTTTAGCAAATTTTATTGGTTTTATTAATATTCAATCACCAACAATTCCATTTTTAGGAAAATTAAGACTCACATTAATCTATCCCATACTAGCTCCGATAATTGTCGCTGTTTTTACGAATACAGTAAATATGTTAGAAGGTTATAATGGTGAAGGTTCTGGTTCGTGCCTAATAGCATTGATTTTCTTATTTATTTGTGGGTTGTTATGGAATTCTGCCGAAGCCGTTATTTTTACATTAGCAGCTATTAGTGTGATAATCCCTTTCTTTATGTATAATAAATATCCCGCTAAAATTTTTCCGGGAGATGTTGGAACACTAGCGATGGGGGCTATTCTAGCCTGCATTGCTTTATTTGCCTCACTTGAAGCAGCTGTTTTTTGTGCACTTCTCATTCATATCTTTAATAGTTTTTATGTTCTTTATTCCGTTAAGGGCTTTTTGGAAAGTTCAGATATCCAAGATAAAAAAAGCGATATTATTTTATTGGAAGATAATATAATTAAAGCATCTGATCAAAGAGATGCTGCTTTGACCTTACCGAGATTAATCTTAGCTAAAGGGTCCTTAAAAGAACCTCAATTAGTCTATAATATATATATCATTTCAATAATTTGTGGTTTTTTTTCGATAATTGCGACGTTATTCATGCTTTGGACAGAAAATATCATAGAGATATATATAATACTTATTCTTATTGCAGTTTTTGGATTTGTCACTCTATCCTTGCTCTTTAAATTTTCACAAATTCGAGGAATAATATATTTAATGATTATTCTTTTAGTTGCACTATGCTGCTTGCTAATTTTTCTTGATTTGGTAATAATGCCTATTGAGTTTGTTAATTTCAGTCTATTTGGATTAATTATTCCCACTGATTTAATAATCTCTTTTGCTCTTGTTTTACCCGTTTTAATAGTTTGGTATTATATTACTATTCGATACTTTTGGAGAGAAATAAGCAATATGAAGTTAAAAAATCAAAATTAAAATTTTCTCGACACTTTAATATTTTCAATTATACATCATTATAAATTTAAATGGTTTTGTATATGAAAAAATTAACTAGATTTTTTATCTTTATATTATACTTATTAAATTCCTTAATTATTTTCACAATTTTAATAATTTTCTCTCTCTTGTCAAATAAGTTAGATTTTTTTCAAGATTGGACGTTCTATGCAATGATATTATTATATTTAATTACTCTCGAAGAAATGTATCGATGGTTAAAACAAGGAAGAAGAAGTGAAATGAGTGATCTAGTTGCAATCCTCTTTTTTTTCTTTCTAATTTTCTTTTTCACAAAAGACATATTTACCTCAATTATTGGAGCTTTTTCAGTATATCTATGGTTCGGAATATTTGAACTAAAAGATTATCCTGTTTTGAATAAACTCTTAATTATCTCTTTAATTACCTATAATGTAATATTTGTTTCTGGTGTAATTTCGAATTATTTAGGAAATCCATTCATCTTTAATACATCTTTCGCATTTTCTTTTTGGATTATACTAGGTTTAGGATTTATTTTATTTGGAAGGAAATATATTGTTATTTGGAGATTTATGTCTCCTGAATATTTAACTCTATTGTTGTATATTATTGCGTGGTTAGCAGTTGTATTTATAAATCAATATACGCCGTTTAAGTTTATCAGTCAAACGCCTTTAAATTTTAGTAGTTTTTCCCTAATAGATTTATTTCTAAATATCTACTCTATTTTAATAATGGTAAATTGGTTAATTTATTTCGCTTCAGGGCCAATTTTAGACAAGTTATTGGGAATTAAAAAAATTATGGATGAAAATTTATTAGATTTAATAAATGAAGTAAAAAATAACATAGGGATTAAAAGGAAAGTCAAAATTGGTATTGGGAAATATCCTATTTTAAATGCTATGGCTTATGGCTCTTTTTTAGACAGAAGAATTGCTTTAATAGCAGAAGACGAAACAAAAATCTCTCAAGAAGAGGTTAAGGGGATTGTTGCCCATGAATTTGCTCACTCTAAAAAAAATCACACATTGATATTAACCATTATAACATCAATTGACTTAATTATCAGAATGCTAGTAGGATTTCCAGCAACATACTATGATTATACTTTTGGAAATCCTAAGATTCCCTTTTTTGGTTTTATATTAATTAATATTGCAATCTATATCTTAATCTACATTTTTGTAAGGTTTTTAGAAGGTAAAGCTGATCTCTATGCAAAAAAGAAAGGATATGGTAAAGAATTGGTAAAAGCGCTATATAATTTAGAGAGTTTCTATGCTAATGGACGTCAAATTGGGTTAAACACGATGTTATTGTGCGACGAAAAAATAAATCGAGAAAATCAAATTCTTAACTATATAGAAACTGCGGAATATATAAATTCATCTATAATAAAAGCATCAAGAAGTTCTCTAATTAGTAATATCTTGAATTCTCATCCCCCAACATATTTTAGAATAGCAGCAATTTTAGGAGATAATTTGTCCCCATCAAAAGAAGCCTTACTACCATTCATTTGTTTAAAAAAATCAAAATTAAAAAAGTATGGAATAAAATTTGAACCAGCTCGAAATATATTTGAGAAAATTGCCAATACTAAATTTTCTCAATTTTTCCATATTGAAAATATTTCGGGTTTCATAGATAAGTTAAATCGAAAAGAAATATTTGAATTTGACTTAAATAAAGATTACATTTTTAAACATAAATTAACTAATGATTTAATTCTTGGAACCTTAAGAAACATTCACTTTGATAATAACATATGTGAAATTGATAAATTAATTGTCTACGATATTAAAAGAAAAACTGAAGTAACTCTAAATTCTTCCCTCTACACAAAAACACGAGTTCTAATTGATGGAATGTACTTTCTTAATGAAAAAAAGCCCCTTATATTAAAAGATGTGGAGTTGAATAACCAGTTTAAAGATGCTAAATTCATATTTATTGATAGAGAAAATACCATTGTGAAAAAAAGAATTAAAAAAACGAAATTACCAAATTCAGTCTATATTCTAAATAGCTACAAAGGAAATGATCTTTTTTTTAAAAATAAAGGAAATATCAGAATTGTCAATTGTAATGAGATAGAATTTAATGATAAGCTTGAAGACATTAAAATAGAAATCATGAATCCTTATATGGAAGATCAAAAAACTTCAATGATATTAAAAATCAAAGATTTAATTATTAGACCAAGAAATATTTATCTAACAATTGGAAAAAATAACCTCTTCAGGGAATCAGAAATTAACATAATAAAATGGCTAATAAAAGAGCAATGTAGAGCCTATATATTTTTAAAAAAACCCGTAAATAACCTTGAAATCGGGTATATATCATTTTTAGAATACTGTGCATTAAATGAATCAAAAAATATAAATAATAATTTCCTTAGAATGAAAAACATATTTGGTCGGACAATTGATATACCGTATAGATTAGTTGAGTCAATCTCTTTTGATTATAAAACTGCCGTAATACAATTGAAAAAAGAAACGAGCTTATTTAGTAAATTAGGATACAAAATTCAAAAAAGAATAAAACCACAGAAGATTATGTACCTTAATAAAGTTTAATTTCAATCAGGCATTTAAACAAGTTATATCATGGCAAGTAAGTTAAGAAGTATTTTAAATTTATTAAGAATTAGGCAATATTATAAAAATGGGCTAATATTTGTTGGAATCTTTTTCAGTGAAAAATTATTTGACTTTTCTCTTTATCTTAACCTATTAATTGGGTTCATATTATTATGTTGTTCTTCTTCCTTCAACTATATAATAAATGATATAAGGGATATTGAAAACGATAAAATTCACTTAGAAAAAATTAAAAAAAAACCTTTAGCATCCGGGGCGATATCGAAGACATTTGCAATATTATTATTGTTTTTTTTATCATTTATTATGATCTTATCATTGATCTATTTCATTCCAAACTTAATTTTTGCTTTATCGCTAATTGCAATAATTATAACTGGACAGGTTTATAATCTCCTTTTCAAATTTTATGCTTTTATTGACATCCTTG
>Ga0307433_1000880_pt1 | contig 19325 bp, 19 predicted proteins | sample SalMarWE160210MG_FD_202166 | JGI IMG/M metagenome (GOLD analysis project Ga0307433, IMG submission 202166) | Salt marsh sediment microbial communities from the Plum Island Ecosystem LTER, Massachusetts, United States - WE1603-210 | ecosystem: Environmental > Aquatic > Marine > Intertidal zone >... | reverse complement strand
TCTTTGAATATCATATTTTGCCCTTTTTATTAAATCTTCTAAGTATTCTATTAAACGTTGTTTCATATATTCATCTGCCATTGTTTCAGCTAATATGGGCGTAATATTTATTGTAATTGCTGTTTTAATATTTTTTTCTTTTAATTCTCTTAATATATTTAACATCGGAATATAAGTTTCTACTGCGGCTTCAGTATACCAAATTTCACCTTCAGGCCATACTCCGCTTTTTTTACTCCAAGGCATGTGCCCATGCAACACTAGCCCGAAATAGCCTTTACTCATATCTATAAAAAATATTAAATATAATTTAATTATATTATTATAATTCACTTCTAAAAATAAACTAATAAGTTATATTACTAATATTCAAATTCTTGTTAATAACTATTTTCAGATAATTTTCTAAAGAAATACTATAACGAGTGAAATTAATCCAATACATATTGCATAAATAGGTATGACTTTTTTGTTTGCCTCATAGAAGGGTCAGAGAACAATATATTAAGATTTTTCAAGGATAAAAAATATAATAATGTAAATTTCATTAAAATATATTTAAAAAATAAAACGATTGAGTAATGAACAATAAACCAAAAGCTATTACGGCTCCACCCAGTAAAGAAGAATTGAATGCGCGATTAGAAAGAGTAAAGAGGGAAATGAAAAAACTTGATTTAGATTATTATATCTCTTTTGATCCCGTTAATATATATTATCTAACTAATTTTGCTAATAATGTCCATGAGAGACCATTTATTCTTATAATCAAGGATAAAGGGACTCCAACAATGTTAGTACCATTATTAGAAAAAAGTCATGTGCAATCAAGAGCATTGTGTGAATTAGATTATGAAAGTTACTATGAATTCCCAGCACCTCAAGGGCAAAATTGGTATGATATATATAAAAAACTTGTTAATAATAATAAAAAGGTAGGCATTGAATCCTCATTACCAGTAGCAATATCGGAAAAAACACCAGGAAATAAAGTTCTGGTGGATATTATTGATGATTTACGCATAATTAAAACAGATTATGAGATTGGAAGGTCAGTTCATGCTTGCCGGGTTATAAATAAAGGCCATAAAGAATTATTAAAAATGTGCCAACCAGGGTTACATGAGTTTGCCTTATACCAGAAAGTGACAGGAATTATGACTTCAAAAATTATTACAGATATCCCCGATGCTAATTTTATAGTGTGCAAAACCACAGCTGCAGTTTGGCCTCCCTCATTTTCTCATGACCCTCATATTATTCCCAAAATATTTGCCCAAATGGAAGAGGGAGGACCTCATGTATCTATTGTGTACGCCCAAGTCGATGGCTATGGTGTAGAAGTTGAAAGGACCTTTTTCCTAAGAACTATTCCAGAAAAAGCAAAAAAAGTATTCGATATTATGTTTAAGGCAAGAGAATATGCATATAGCATGTTACTACCAGGAGAATCAATGAGTGAGATAGATAAAAAAGTTCGAAAGTTCATAACAGAAAAAGGCTATGGTAATTATATTATTCATCGTACAGGTCATGGATTGGGAATTACAGGGCACGAGGCTCCCTTTTTAGCTGAAGGGTATAATAGAGTTCTCGAACCAAATATGCTAATTAGTGTGGAACCGGGCATATATATTCCGAATTTGGGAGGGTTTAGGCATTCTGATACGGTTTTAATTACAGAAGATGGATACTTAAAATTATCAAAAGCTCCAGAAACTCTTGAAGAACTTACACTTCCAATAAAAAATTAAAATTAGCAGATATTTCATAAAAAGACTATTAACAAGAGGTATGTTCAGTTCTTCTTATAATCTCATCTTGCAAGTCTACCCCTAAATTTACAAAGTAATCACTATATCCTGCGACTCTTACAATTAAATCTCTATAAAGTTCTGGGGAAACTTGCGCCTTGCGTAATGTATCTGCTGAAACCACATTGAATTGAATATGATGCCCTCCCATTTCAAAATATGCTCTAATTAAATGAGCAATCTTAGTAATTCCTTCTTTAGTATGGAACAATTCAGGGGTAAATTTTTGATTTATTAACGTGCCCCCCGTTCTTACATGATCGATTTTACCCGCTGATTTAAGAACCGCTGTAGGTCCATTAGTATCCATTCCTTGAACAGGAGAGATTCCCTCAGATAAGGGCATATATGCTCTACGTCCGTCAGGAGTAGCGCCTGTAACTTTTCCAAAATAAATATGAACTGTAGTAGGGAGCAAATTAATATGATATTTTCCACCCTTAGTATTTGGTCGATTTTCGATAGCATTATAGACTATATTAAATACTTGTTTTGTGATCTCGTCAGCATAATCGTTATCATTGCCGTATTTTGGTGTTTTTGAAAGTAGTTTCTGATGAATTGTTTCATACCCTTGAAAGTCGTTCTCTAATATTTCGAGCATTTTTTCCATTGTCATTGTTTTTTGATCGAAAACATTATATTTTAAAGATGTTAACGCATCAGTTATGGACCCTATTCCAACAATTTGAATGTAAGAAGTATCGTATTTAGCCCCTCCATTATTGTAATCTTTCCCCTTAATAATACAATCATCAATTATAATTGATAAGAAAGGAGCGGGGCTATTTGCCCATATCCGTTCAATAATTTGATTACCTTTAATTTTTATATCAATAAAATGTCTTACTTGTTTTTTATAAGCTTCAAGTAATTCACTAAAACTATTAAAATCAGAAGCAATGCCTGTTTTTAATCCAATTTGCTTACCTGTCTGAGGATCTATTCCATTATAAAGTGTTATTTCGAGTATTTTTACCAGATTAAAGTATCCTGTCAAAATATATGATTCTTTTCCAAATGCGCCAACTTCTACACAACCACTTGCTCCCCCATTTCGAGCATCCTTAATTGATTTACCTTGTCGAATTAATTCTTGAATAATAACATCTGTGTTGAAAATCGAGGGTTGCCCAAATCCTGTTTTAATGATACTTAAAGCTCGAATTAAAAATTCTTCTGGAGTTTTTTTACTAATTTGAACATTACTACTGGGTTGGACAATCCTCATCTCTTCAATGACGTCTAATAGCATATAAGATAATTCATTTACTCCGTTTGAGCCATCTTCCTTTAATCCGCCAATATTTATGTTACAAAAATCTGTGTAGGTATTGCTTTCCTCGGCAGTTACACCTACTTTAGGAGGGGCAGGTTGATTATTGAATTTAACCCAAAACGCTTGTAGGAGTTCAACGGCTCTTTCTTTAGTAAGTGAACCATCTTTTAGTCCGTTCATATAAAAGGGTAGAAGATGTTGATCTAACCTACCCGGATTAAATGAATCCCAGGTGTTGTATTCTATTATTACACCCAGATGGACAAACCAATAATGTTGTAGCGCTTCCCAGAATGTTCTGGGTGCCCTCGCAGGAACATAAGCACAAATCTCTGCCATTTCTCGCAGTTCTTCTTTCCTTGTTTTATCTGTTTCAGATTCTGCTACTCTTGAAAGTTCTCTTGAATATCTTAGAGCAAAATCAATGATCGCATCAGCAGCTATATTCATAGCTCTTAATTGCTCACGCTTGTTAAAAGCTTCAGAATGATTGAAAAAATCTAAATTATCAATTCTATTTTGGATATCTTTTTTGAAATCCAAAAATCCCTTATTCCAGATTTTTTTTCCCGCAACAGTATGACCCGGTGCTCTTTGTTCCATAAACTCCGTGAAAATACCAGCCTCGTATGCGTTAATCCAACTATCTTCCATTTGTTTGAATATTTGATCCCGAATCGATCGATTTTTCCAAAACGAAAGAATTTTATCCTTAGTTTGGCAATAATCTTCCTCAGAGACTTTGAAAGATACTTTCGGTCTCGAATTTAAGATTTCTAGATCTTGGATACTATGGCAACATACTTCGGGATATGTGGGGGTAGCATTTGGTTCAGGTCCACGCTCCCCAACAATTAATTCGCCCTCATTTATGCAGATTTTCTTATTATCTAATATATGTTTAAATGCTTTAGCTCTTCTTATTGGAGGAGAATCATTGAAAACATCTATTTCTTTATAGAATTCTGTAATTAATAAAGCCCTTTCCAAAGAAAGTTTAGGTTTGGTTTCAATACTTTGCTTACGGAGTTGTTCGATTCTTTTATTCATCTTCCAATTATCAAATATAATATAATCAGTATTAATGTATAATTTTAATCGTTAATATCGTTTGTGGTATTAAATCTCTTTTGTTATTTGACTTATAGATTTCCTTAGTGTTGGTTTTGGAATATCACCTTTAATGTAGCCAAAAGGTAATATAGTTAATAAGTAATCTTTTTTATCAATCCCTAATAATTCCTTTGCTTTATCTCTATTCATCGACCCAATCCAACAAGTTCCAATATTAAGTGACCATGCCATCAACATCATTTGCATAGAAACTAAGGATGTATCAATAACATACCAATTCGGGCTTGCAGAGGTTTTTCCTACAATTGCAATCGCTAATGGAGCTCTTTTTAAAAACTTTCCATAAATTGCTAGTTCTGAAATCTTTTGTAATATTTCTTTATTTTTGATTATGATGAATTGCCATGGTTGGCGATTCGAAGCACTGGGAGTCCATCTACCAGCTTCTAAAATCATATTAAGATGATCTTCCTCTATATATTTTTTCTGAAAAGCTCTAATACTACGCCTTCCCTTTAAAAACTTAAAAAACTCTTCTGAATTCAACATAGAACATCCTCCTCTTGCATATTTTTAATTTTTTAAATTTATTAAATTGGAGAATAATTTAAAGTTGATTTTAATATTCTATTACTTCGAAGATAATAAATTTCAAAATGTACAAAAACAATGATAAAATATTTTATTTGATGTCCATTAGAGAATTAAGGTTAAATTATTCTAGAAAGGAGCACGGAATAAGCCATAAGTCTGAAGCCTATAAACTTATGAGTAAGCATTATCCCTCGCGACATGAACCACATGATAATTTTATGTATGCTTTTCTCTGTTTTGTATATGAAGGAATTAATAGAATTGAAAATATTAAAAAGAAGATGCGCCCTCTTTTTATTGCTGCAACAAGCCAAGTCCTGGTTAGTGATGAAGATGTAGAAGAATATTTTTTATCTGCTAAAAAGGAAAAGTTGATCCTTATCCAATCTGATAAAAGCATTGAACTTACAACTGAAGGAAAAAAATTAGTAGAAGTAAGTTATTATCATAATTTATATACTTCCCATTATATGAGATTATTCTTTTCTGAAAAAACCGTCATGTCTGCCACTGCCCTGTTTCTCATCATATTATCCATCATGAAAATATTAATAGGTTTACAGCTTGGTTCACACGCGATGCTAACAGAGGGTTTTGAAAATTTGACGGATTTATTTAAAATTATAATTATTGTAGTCATCAGTTTTAAACTTAAAAAGGATAGAATTGCTAGTATAATCATCATAGGGATGATGCTCTTCACAGGATTTACTTTAGTGTGGTCTGGAATAGAAGCATTATTAAATCCTACGCCAATTATTCCCACGATTCAATCATATATCATTGGCATTGTTTCGATTATATTAAATTTAGGCTTATTATTTCTTAAGAGCATGGTAGGAAGAATCTCTGGCAATATTTCTCTTTTAAGTGATTCTAAAGATGCTCAATTAAATATGCGCATCTCTGGAGGCGTACTGATTGGTTTAACATTTGCCATCTTTAAAATTTATTTTGTAGATGCACTTGTTGGAATTATTATTGCGATTTTAGTGTTCATTGATGGAATTGCGATAATAAGAGAGTTGCTTGTAAAGGAAGAAGATTTTGATATCACATCTATAAAAGTATATGCCGACAACTTATATCATACTCGTTTAACTTCATATATATTGGGCAGTATTAGAAGAGAAAATTTAACTATGGAACAATTATTATCTAACTTTGAAATAGGATTAGCTGCAGGACGTTTATATTATGAAGGATTTGCGGATTTCTTCTATACAGAATTAGGGCCTAATATAGCAAAAAAGCATTTGCATCAATTATTGGAAGGAAAATATATCGAGCAGACTAACAAGACCTTATTTCTTACCCAAAAGGGCTTAAAAGCTTTCTATAAAACAAAAGAAAAAGAGTTTAGGCAAAGAGCACAAAATATTGCTTCAGGTCGCCGTATTACTCTTAAAACGATGGCATGCTTTTTATTTTTAGTAGGGTTCATTCTAATAATAATTTTTGCCCCGCAGATCAACCAATGGTTAAATAGTTTTTAATCCAAATTTCTATTATTATAAAATTCAGAATCAAAATTAGGATAAATTTTCTTTTTCCTACCGTCTTTTTTTAATTTTACAAGTTCTAGCTCCTTGAGCTTATTTACATGATAAAAAATCGTTTTATGATCCACTTTCAATTTCTTCTTTATTAAATTATTCCAAATTCCAGGGTCGTCTTCTATCATTTCAAGAATTTCTAAAGTTAATTTACTTTTACTCAGTTGAAGATCTATATTTGAAATGGGATTTCTTTGATAATAGGGAAAATAAGTGATAAATTTTCCAATCCTTTGCTTTCCAATTACTTTATATGTCTCGAGAATATCTAAATGCCATACTAAGTTGCCTGCTGCTAATCCTGTTCGTCTTAATAGTTCATTAAAGTGAACTCCTGGTTCCTTTAAAATAATATCTATGATTTTATTTCTATTTTCATTTTCTAATACCTCTTCTAATGATAAACGATGTGCCCCTTTTTCAATAGGTATAGTTCTTGTTTTTAGATATTGGAAATAATCCTTCTTAGATATTAAGATTGTTAATGCTCCTATTCCAATTGCTCCTATAACTATAACTAATATCCAAATCCAATCATTAAATACCTCACTTACTTCAAAATAAGTGATATAGTAATCTTTATCTGCTTCTAAATCAAAGATTTTGCCTTGTAAGTAAGTTTCTGAACTTGATTCATTAACCATTTCAAATGTATCTAATAATTCCCATGAATCCAATGTACTGTCGTATACCGCTAAAGAATAAACAAATTCGGGATTGAACCCATATTGGGATTTTTTAATGCCTTCAATTGTCAACATTTCAATTGTAGTATTTGTTCGTATTTGAAATATACAATTGTATTTATATTGAAATTGAAATTCTCCTTCTCTCGGTCCTTGTGGTGCCTTAGATAATCCAAAATTTTGAATACTTGATTTTGAAGTAATATTCATTAATAACGGATTAGTATTATTTATATGAAAGTAGGTTTGGCGATTCCGTATTCCATTATCATATTCTATATGGAGATTAAGTGATACATTTGTTGTTATATCAAAAATTATCTCATTTGGAAAAATATATCTAACCGTTTCATTGGGATAGACATTATCATCTGTTGAAAACCCCGGAACATTTACAGTTCTTACCGCTAATACCTGGGAAACTAAAAAATTAATTTCAAAAAACACTAATAAAAGAAAAAGCATGCTAAACCATGGTTTTTTTCTTTTTATTCGTAAATATCCCATATTAGCTATTCCTTTTTTTTAGTTATTTAATAGAATAAAGAATTTTAAAAAAAAAATTTATTTAAATGAAATTAATTTACAGTTCTTTTTCTTTTTCTGATATAAAATACTGAACCAATAATGACAACTGCGACAGCGCCAATAACTACGCTAACAACGATGAATAAAGTGTAATCTGGAATTAAAATTGTCCAATAAGAAAAGTGTGTGACTTCTGCCGTTAAATAATCGTCTTCGATTGTTGTTGGAACACTAACCCATTCTTCAGTTGCTTCATCGTAATAAGCCCATGAACCTATTCGATTCTCATTTGTAGCTCGAATTCTAATTTGAGCTTTTGTAAAAGTACCATTGCATTCTATATTGCAGACAAAGCCTTCTTGATATTGAACTCGATTTCTATTACGTATCTGATAGGTATTTCCCATCATTAAACCTAATTCTTTTTGTTCCTCAGTGCACGTCATGTTCATGCGTAGATCATCATCGCCTTCTACTTCAAGGATGAAATCTTTGTTTGCTAGTTTGTGTGTTTCACAATCTCCATTTAATTCTAAATTCACATTCGCTCTGAATCTAAGTCGTAAATTAAATTGAAATGCAAACATTGTCATTTCATTGGCTTGTACCTGCGCTTGCCAATGATCAGTCATAACTGGAACTTCTTTATCTGTGGGATCAATAGCAGCAGCAACGTTAATTGAAAGAAACGATGAGCAAACCAACAGTAAAGCAAAAGAACCAATCAAATATTTACTAATTTTTTTCATTATATTTTTAGCACCTAAATTGCTTTAATAAAGAAGAATTAATATCATATAAAAAGGATTAAGGAATAATCCTTCCCAATTAAAAAAAAAGAATAAATATCTAGCTTTTACAAAAAAGTCTTGTATATTTTGAAAAGATTTTAAGTATCTCAAATAAGAATATATTAATTTATATAAATTTAATTAAGGAAACCTTAAGATTAAAAATAAAGAGTATTATATTATTCCATATAACTTAGATAAAATTATTATACACTTTAAAATATAATAAAAATATTAAAAAGAAATTCATGTTAATTTTAATCAAAATGAATTTCATTGAAAACTTAAATCGAAAAATGGAGAAGAGCTTATGAGTTTAAAAGAATTCACCAAAGAGATTTTTACAAGATATGGTTTTACTGAAGAACAAATTTTGGTGTATGTAGTATATTTAAGAGTCCCGCGAGCTACCTCATCAGAAGTGTATCTTCATTTAATGGAAGATCATAAAGAGTTGACTTATGAAAAAGTGCTGGAAATTACTGATTGGCTGGTAGAGAAAGGATTTCTAAAAAAAGTGAAAGGAATCGTAGATAGATATATTCCATTAGAACCCTTTTTTGAGTTATACACTAGCGAATCAGAAATCTTTCGCAATGAAATTGCAAATATTAAAGATAACATTCTAGCCGATCAAGCAAAAAGATTTGAAAAATTAGAGTCAATTCAAGATAAAAGTATAGATGAGGTTTCTGTCGCGGTAGATGGTCAATTAAAGTCATTCTTTGAAGATTCCGACACTAAAAATAATAACAAGAGAGATAGGATTGGTAATTCACGTAATAGATTTACCGACACCGCAAAAGGTTTGGAAGAGAACCTTCATAAAATTGCTGATTCTTTAAATTCAGATTTAAAGCAATATAATGATTCAAAAGTAAAGGAAACTGAATCGGCAATAATGAAGAAAAAAGAGAATTTGACCACTCTTGTAGCTGAATTATTGAAAGATTTTTCTCAACGGGTGGAAAATTTAGAAAAAGAGTTGAAAAATGAACTTGATGAGCATGTTGAAAGACATAAGAATATCTCTAATGATTTAAAACCACGAATGGAGCAGATTCTGGAAAAATATTTAGAGCGAATGGATAAAATTATTACTGATCTCAAAGAAAGAATTTCAAACCTATTAAAAGAACATCTAACTCACCTCAAACACACGACAGATACACTCCAAACAAATTTAAAGTCCGTAGTTGATGATAGACATCGATTACTTACTGATCAATCTAATGATTTTAAAAATACAACGTTAACTTTAATTGATAATTTATTAGAGCATGCAAATCGATTTACCGATTTCACGGCTGATATGGGGAAGAAAGGATTTTTTTGGTTAGGGAAAAAGAAAAAGTATAAAGCGAGACATGAAACTACAATTCAGAATGTCTTAAAATATACAGAACCTATGAAAGATGACTTTATTAAAGTCACAGAAGAATACATCAGTAAAACACGAACTACCGCAGATAGTTTGAAAGGTGAAGTTACCGAAATTATGACGAAGGAAAATGACAACGTGGTAGTGGAAACTAATGATCTAGATGGTAAAGCACAGGAAACAATCAATGTACAACTGGAGACATTAGCTACAGATATGGCAGGAGAAATAGACTCAACTTTGCAAGGCGGAGTAAAGGATTGTTCAGAAACCACAATTAAGTTAAAGGATTCCTTAGAAGGATCCTTAAAACAACATCATCGTCAATATGGAGATGCTATCAATACCCATAAGGAAGGAAGTTTAAAGCATTATACCGAATTCGATACTGATGTAAAACGATTCAATGAAAATTGGACCCGTGAAGTAGATAATAAGTTCATGGCGGGCAAACGAGAAACTACCGAAAAGATTACATCGGAGATTAGTTTATGGGGTGATGAATCTGCGGATTTAGATAGAAATCTGACCGAAATGCTTACAGAGCATAAATCCAAATATGAAGAAAATGCGAAAACACTTCAAAGTAGCCTTTCCAATACTACGCGAGACACTACACAAAATATAAAAGATGCGATAGCGGATTTTACTCTTCAATTTATGAACTCTATTGATGATTCTACAGAATTGGCTGAGAAGAACGAAGATAAGTTGAAAGATATCTATAATGCCGCGGCAAGCATCCCTGAGATTAGCGAAATTACAACATGGCAAATTATTGGGAGAGATGCGTTAGTAGCTGCCATAAAAGACGCGATCTTTCGGGTCAAATCGTCAATCATTATTGTTATGCCTGTCGTTATTCCAGAAGTTCTACAAGTGATCAGCGAATACGCATATCAAAAGAAAGCAGTGCGATTTCTCTTAACAGCTTCCTGGGAAATGACGCAATATGGACCAATTATCCAGAAAATGATGCAACTCGGAAATATTCAATTCCGACAGCTATCCACCAAAGGCGAGTTTTTCGCACTCACGAGAGACGCTGAAGAGGTTATTATTGGCCCTCGTACGGCAGATGAGAAGGAAATGATTAGCGTTATTTCAAATCAGGAATCTTACGCGAAGCTATACAGCCAGTTTATAGGACCTATTTTTCAAGCCAACTCACGCCCAATTAAATAAGAGATACTCTGCAGGAATCGAAATCCAGAGAATTTCCATTATTTTTTATTCTTATTTTTTAATTTTTTAGACGCAATAAAATAATATTTAATACTATATATCTCGGTTGAAAATTATTTTAGATAAATAAAAATGGACCCATCTTCCAGGCTAATTTTTTTTTCGTAAAGAAGTTTAATTATACAAAAATATATCTGATCTCATTTGTGACAGTATCTTTCTCCTTATTAAACCATATCAAAATTTAAATAGAATCATCGCTAATTGTAATTAATTACAAGTTTTTGTGATTTTATGGCTCTAACCCCGTTAGATATATTACATAGCAGTTTCAGTTTAGTTGCAGTTGTGATTTCTATCCTCATTGGATTGATAATTATCTCGAAATATTTCAAATTTAAGCAAAGAAATATCTTACTAATTGGCATATTTTGGACGGGTTTGACATTCCCGTGGTTACCAACGGTGATTACTTTTATCATGATGCTTACTGTGGGATATGGTCTTACTGTAGAATGGTTTATCCTTATTGGCATTGTTATCCTTCCGATAACGGTTTTATGTGGATTAACTGCATTCATCAGCTTATTAGGCGTTAGAAAGAACAACAGAAGAAACATTCTCTTATCAGTCTTGGTTTTTAACTTAATTTTTGAGAGTTTAATCTTCTATTTTCTCTTAACAAATGTAAGCATTATCGCAACTTTAGAAGGAACCTTCAATATTAAATGGAGCGTTTTTAGTCAAGTCTACTTCATTATTAATTTGGTGTTATTTTTAGTTACGGGTGTGTTATTTTCACGGAAGTCCCTCCAATCGGATAGTAGAGAAATAAGATTTAAGGGTAAACTATTAATGGCCGCATTTATCTCTTTTACTGTTGGAACGGTCTTAGATTTTGCAATCTCTTCGACAATAACCTATATCATTGCGAGATTAATTTTATTATCCAGCTCAATTGAGTTTTATATTGGATTTCTCTTACCTGAAAGAATAAAAAGGATGCTATTTAAGGAATAAACTATTTTTTCTTTATTTTTCTTATTTTTAAAAAATTTAAAGATAAAAAGATAATAGGTTAGTTTAATTTTCTAATCCCAAGTACTTTTTGTGATACTTGAATCATCATCTTCTTCGTGTACTCTCTTCAAATTGATATCAGAATATCCAGGAATAATATTAAGGAGTCTTCGCATCGCATTTTTGACATCTCTAGCCGAAGCAATAAACCTGCCCACTATTAATATATCAGCACCCATATCTAGTGCGTATTTAGCGCTTTCTGGTTCTATTCCTCCCGCCACAGCAACTAACACACGGTCTCGTCCTGATACTAATTTTTGATCGGCAAATGCTTCTTTAATTTTTGGAACTAAACCCCATCTTGTTCTTTGGGAAGCATCAGGCGACTGAGATCCTGCAGTTTGTTCTACATCTATTGCTCTATGTAAAATTACAACATCTGGAACTTGTTTCAAGGATTTCATTTTTGCAATGGGATCAGCAACCTCCATAGTATCGACGAACCCATATATTCCAAGACGATGAGCTTCCAATAAAAATTTATCGATTGAAGAAGAGGAAGCAAGTCCCGAGCATACTACAGCATCGGCAGTAGCATCAAAAGAGAAATCTACTTCCAATTTACCTACGTCAAGGGTTTTTAGATCAGCAACGATAAACTTATCTATTGCTACTTCACGTATCTTTCTAATTGCATCCATACCATACTTTTTTACAAAAGGAGTGCCCACTTCTAAAATAATTCTATCACTTTTTGGAAGTTCTTTGATTACTTTTATTTGTTTCTCCAGATCAGGCGCATCTAATGCAACTTGTACATAAGGAGGTCGAAATAGTCTTGGAATACGCATTCCCGCTACGGGATGTTTCGCACGATCTTTATCATAAAATATTTTTTCTATTGGAGGATATGATTTTAAAGCTCTTTGAATCGCTAATTTAGTAGCACCGTAATTATATTGATATATTCTTCTATAATCTGTGGCGTCAGGATGAATAAATACACTGATAATTATAAACCATTCATCTAATTTATTCATTGGAATGATTCCCTCTTCTACTGCATCTGCTACAGCTTTAGCGACTGCTGCTTGTGCAGGACCAAAAATCTTATTAGCATCCTCCATATTAGCGACAGTAACCTTAGGTATAATAAGAGTATATGGTTTTGGTAATAAATTAGGCCGGATACATGCCAGCAATCCACCATGGCCTATACTCGGTGCACCTATAGCGTTTGCAAATGAAAGTCCCACAGGCCCATCTTTTGAACCTATAATAACATCAAGATGCGCAAGATTTGGTGCTTCCCCGATTAATGCTTCCCCAACAAAGTAATCTATTTTAGCCATAATTTACACTATAATTTTTAACTATTTATTTTGATATATTTTTCAGATATTATTATAAAATTCTGTATACATAAAATTAGAGTTAATTCTCTCTTAATAAAATTATCTTATTGAAATTAACCATCATCTCCATACCCGCAATTTCAAAATTTCTTGAAAGTATCTTCACATAATTATTAATATAAAGACTATTATGTTAAACTAGATAATAATGATTAGAGGTGTGAAAAACATTATTGAAGTAACTTCAAAAGGGAAATACCCTAAAGAACCTAAAGATTTTAACTATTTGGAAGTGTGCAGGAAAGATTTTACTGGTTTAAAAGAAGGAAAATATGATAATTTTTTTAATTATTTGAGTGTGTTAATTGCTGAGCTTGAAAAGAAGGGAAAAAAACCCGATACCCTAATACAGCAGAAAAGTAGCCTAGATCAAATTAAAAAGTTAGTGAAACAAGGTAATGAAAGAGTAGCTTTTCAGAGTTTCTTTAGAACGTTTCCATCATGCTTGCCACATAGAGCTCAAGAGCAGAGATTTTGAATTCTTTTTATTTATAAAAAATTATAAATAACTTTAGAAAAATCATTTGGATAAGTGATATTTCTCCAATTCTTTCGCGATATTAAACATTTTACGAAGTTGGTTTGTATTGAGGCTTTGAGTTTCAAATATGATATGTTGACAATCATATTTCGAAAAATCTGTTTCAATAATTTTTATTTTATATTTATTTTTATTTTCCCATAACAAAGACCCGGGATATGGTGTTGCTACGAAAAATTCGAGAGTATCCTCATTTGTTAAGGGCAAATTTTTTATATATTTGACAGTCTCTTGAAATGTTTCATCTGTTTCCCCAGGTAACCCCAAAACAAAATAGCATTGAACAGAAATATTTTGTTCTTTGAGAAAGTCTAGTCCTTTTAGAACTAACGTTGGATCTTGATACTTAAAATTACGTTTTAATACTTCTTCACTTGCAGATTCAATCCCAGTGGCAACTAATTGGCACCCTGCTTTTTTCAATAATTCTGCATCGTCTCGTTTAATAGCATCCACTCTTAATTCACATCCCCAAGGCATCTTAATTTGATTTTCTATAAACATATTACAAAAATCAATGAAAAACGGTCTGTTAATATTAATATTGTCGTAAAAGTTAATGTAATTGTAATTCTGGAGGGAAATAATATCTCTAATTTCAGACACAATAGAATTAATGCTGCGAATCCTTACTAGTTTGAAAAATCTTTGTCTTGAACAAAAAGAGCATTCATTTGGACACCCTCGGTTCACAATGATATTTGCTACTTTATAGTGAAAATATTCATGAGATAACTTATATCGCGCAGGAAGGGGGAGTTTTTCTACATCAACAACTTCAGGGTATCCTGTAAAAATTACCTTCCCTTGAGAATTAATATATGCGATTCCTTGAATGGAATGGAATTTATTCTCAAATTCTCTAATATTTTTATCATTATTTAAGATTGCTATGAGTAATTCAACTAAATTTAAAAAAGAGTTTTCAGATTCTCCAATACATATAAAATCTATAATAGATTCAGCTAATAATATTGAATTATACTGAAAAGAAACATGCGGTCCACCAAAGATAACAATAGCATTTGGATTACTCTTTTTGATGATTTTAGCTATGGAAATAGAAAATTTATAAGTATTTGTCAGACAAGTTAATCCAAAAATGGTATATTGTAAAGCCTTTGTGTTAAGTATTTTCTTTAATTCATCAATACTAAAATCATCATATTGTTCTAAATCCAAAATGTCTACATCGATATCATTTCTATCTAATATGGCTGCTAAATACAAAAGCCCTAAGTTTGGTTCTCTGAAATATTCTGATTGAAATTCAGAGGGTTTCGTAGTTTTTGGATTTATTAAAAGGATCATTTCAATCTTTATATTAATCAGTATTTGGTTCTAAATTATTGCTTTCGTCATTGTTATCATTGGGTAATGATTCTGGAATTTGAAATGCATCAAATAGGGAGTCAATCTTCCCTGGTTTACTATATTTTTCTTCAGGAATTAATGGTGTTTTTAGTATTAAGGATTGAACTTCATCATGTTTCTTAACAAATAACTCTACTCCTTGTAATGCCTTATCTTTGACTATAATTCGGACGGAATAATTACGATCATTAAAAAATGTAAATCCATTGTTCAATCTCCCCATTTTAACCGGTTGAACGCTAACCTTATCTTCTTTAAAAAAGGATTCAGGTGTTTCTTCTTCAGAGTAAATATTTCCTCCCAGAATAAGAAATACTCTATTAAAATGTTCGGGTATAGAATATTGTTTGATATTTTCTAACACGGTATTCAATCGGGGATTTTTAATGATAATAGTTCCAATAGTTACGTCCACAGACGGTTTATCAAAGTCCTCTTTATCTATTGTTCTTGCTCTTCCTGGAGCTAATGGTTTATCTAATATCATTAGGAATTCTTCATCATCTTCAGAATAAAAATTCAGGGGATATATTCTGTAAAACAATCTTAATTGCTTTCGTAGCATATTTGCTAGAATACCGCCATAAATCTGGAGTTTTAAAGTACTATATGGTCCGTTATACGTCCAGATACGTTTTGTATCATGATCTACAAGCAAATATACTTTATGATTGTTAAAATTATTTATTTTATCTCTCACTACTTCCCCATCTGACGCATCCACAGTTAAAAAATAGGGAAATTCTCTTACTTCTATGACTTCAAAAATTTGCATTACACTAAATCCCAAACTTGTTTTATATTTTTAATAGGTAATTTTCTTTAAAATAAATTTTATTGTTTTTGTTATACAATCCCATTTATTCTAAAAAACGTTAAATCAATAAAATTTTTATATTTTAGGATATTCTTAATAGTAATTCTCGTTTTGTCAGATTGATAAACATGAGTTCAGAGAAAAGAGTCTATAAATTAAACATTTCTGGTGGAAACACGGGTCTCGGGAAGGGGTTATCCAAATTAGTTGAGATCGATGAAAAAAAGTTTCGATTTGAAGGAATGAAGATTGGTGATTCAATAAAAGGTGGTTTATTAGGATTTCCCAATTACGAATTCCAGATAACTGGAGGATCAGATTCAAGTGGATTCCCTATGAGAAAAGACGTTCATGGTCCAGTTAAAAAAAGAATCTTAGTTTCTAAACGGGCAATTGGCTATAAACCTCGTAGGAAAGGGCAAAAGAAACGAAAGACAGTAAGAGGAAGTGAAATTACATACGATATGACACTTATTAATCTTAAAGTCACAAAATATGGAGAAGCTGAATTATTTAAAGCTAAAGAGGAATAGAGGAGAGAGGATTATCATGGTTAAAGTAAAAAAATGCTCATTCTGTGGATATGATATACCAATTGGTAAAGGCCATATGTTTATTAAGAAGGATGGCACAATTCTTAATTTCTGTACTCCTAAATGTAGAAAAGCTATGCTCATAGCGAATAAAAATCCGCGTAAAACACGATGGACAACATTTTATGGGAAACAATAAAATCAATTACATTATTTAATTAATAGGATCTATTAAGAAAATAAGTTCCCTAAAGGAAAATTTTACCGTAAAATAATAAAAAATAATTTATTGTAAACGAGGAAACTTTAAGAGATCATCTAGCAAATCTACTTGGCTGACAATCATTCTCTGGCAACAGAACCTTTTAATACCTAACTTTTTAAAGGCATCTTTAGCAGATTCCCCTTTTTCAATCAGTTCCAAATACGGTTCATATACATGGGCTATAAGTTTCCCACATGAGAAGCATCTAATTGGTATAATCATGGTGAATTTACTCTTATTTATTGGTATTAATTAAAATATTCTATTCATAAGAAATATTACTAGTAAATATCGAAAATATATCATAGCAAAAAAAAATTATGGTTTTGTGAAGATTTTTCCTAAATACTTCCAGAAAGCATAAATTTTATTTTTAATCCGATATTATTTACTTCATTAAAAATCGATGATTTATGAAAATATATTAAATGTATATATTTGAAGGAGAAAATTATGAGTTATGTAAAATTTAAAGTTCCTGATCCTGTGAAAAACGAACTGAAAGAGATCATTACAAAGATAGCTGAAACACGTGATTCAAAAATAAGAAAAGGTTTTAATGAGGTCACTAAATCAGTTGAAAGGAGCCTAGCCAAACTAGTAGTGATGGCTGAGGATGTGAGTCCTCCTGAAATATTATTTCACGTTCCATTAATCTGTGAAAGTAAATCCATCCCCTATGCTTACATCTCTACCAAAAAGGAATTAGGTAATTTGGTAAAAATTAATGTCGGTTCAGCAGCAATTGCTATAGAGAATTTAGGAACAAATAACGAAAATATTTTAAATAATCTTATTAAGAAATTAGCAGAGTTAAAAAAATAGAATGGTGAAGTTCTGTGGTAAAATTAGATAAATCAAAAAGTACATCAGTAGACGATTATTCTATTCCTGCGGAAGTCATTCAAATTGTCGGAAGAACAGGATTAACTGGTGAAATCAATCAAATTAAAGTTCGAATACTTGAAGGTCCTGATAAGAATAGAATTTTAACTCGAAATGTGAAAGGTCCGATAAGGGAAAATGATATTGTAATTTTGCGTGAAGTAGAACGAGAAGCTCGTAAAATTAGAAAGAGACGTTAACTAACTATTAAAAAAGTTAATTTCATTTTTCAAAAAATTCTAATAATTCTAAATTTTTATATTCTTTAGTAATAAATTCTCGTAAGGCTGTACGAATAGCTTCAGATCGACTTGGAACAATTTTCAAATCTATTAATTTTTTAATATTTTTATCATAACATTCTGGAATATTTATCGTTATATTCTGCATTCGAGACTTCTTTTTTTCTTCTTCTGGCAATTTACCTGACACCTAACCCAACACATTTCTAATAACTATATTTTACTATATATTAAATAGAACAAGAATAACTAAAATGTTCTATACCCTTTATTTATTCCAACTTTTTGATAATAAAATATAAGTTAAACTTGTTTATAAAATTATCTTTCCCTATTTAAAGGCTTCTATATCAGATGTAATTTATTTTGACAGATTTATTTTGATGCTGAACGTTTATAACACTAATTTTATATCAAAATGAAAATATTTTATTTCCTCATTTATCGTCTCTTTTAACATATCGTCCCCGATTTTCTATAACAGTTATATTTCTTATAATCTGATCTGAATCATTTACTTCAAAACTTTTATACTCTGAACGATATCCCTCAATAAAAGACTTAAAACATGGCAAAAAATCGCTTCCATGAGTAGAAATTAAAACACGTTTAAATAAATGGAGATCTACACTTTTATCTTCAATTGAATCGGAATAATCATGAAGTCCAAAATCAATTAGAAAAATTTTTTTTTTATTCGTTATAATAATATTGCTGGTAGTAATATCACCATGAACATGTCCATTGATATGGAGTGTCGCAATTTGCTGTCCCACTTCTTTGAAAATACTAACTTTTTCTGAAATCGGTATTTTATCCATTAGATCCTTTAATTTTTGACCTTCAATATATTTCATAATAATTATAGAATTATGAGCATCAATTTCATAAACTTGAGGAACATTGACCCCATATTCTTTTACTTTTATTAAAGCTCTTCCTTCATTTAAAGTTCGCATTGTTCTGATACTTTGATCAAGTGGGGATATACGATAATTCTTTGGAATTCGATGTTTAAATATTACTTTTTTTCCAAACCAGTACCCATAATAAAGATTTGCTTCTGCGCCTTTTCGTAATAACTTTTCCTTTCCAATAGCATTAGATGCAATCAACTTTGGATTAACCTCTCCAAGGTACTGTTAACTTATCCATACGTTCTTTAGGGTTTATGATAGTTGTTAGAATATCTTGTTCTCCTTCTGATCGATATCGCAATAAACCTGTCCATGCTATCATAATACCATTATCTCCCGCATACTTTAAGGGTACAACTTCGAATTTTGCATCATGCTCTTTACTAATATAGCTAATCATTTCCTGCAAACGTGTATTTGCTGCA
>Ga0307433_1000873_pt1 | contig 19458 bp, 14 predicted proteins | sample SalMarWE160210MG_FD_202166 | JGI IMG/M metagenome (GOLD analysis project Ga0307433, IMG submission 202166) | Salt marsh sediment microbial communities from the Plum Island Ecosystem LTER, Massachusetts, United States - WE1603-210 | ecosystem: Environmental > Aquatic > Marine > Intertidal zone >... | reverse complement strand
CGGACGGTAGGGTTGTTTTCATGGTTCGTCCTGGCCCAGGCGCTACTTCCGCTGTCAAAGCAACTGTATCTGGAATCACCCTTCCGCACTGGATAAGGATAAATCGTGGTCCTACTCTTACTACTGCCGAGCATGCAAATGAGGTTAATGAGGCACTGGGCGAGTGGTCGCTGATTGCCACCCACTCGGGGCCTATAGGCCCGCCACCCCTATATTTGGGCTTGTGCGTGACCAGTAACAGCTATGGCGAGATGTGCGAAGCCGAATTCTTTAACGTTCAAATGCGGTGCCCTATTGCTACTCCCATTTCCGACCCAACTACCGAGAAGGACATTGGCGACTATGTTGACAATGACCTTCAGCCGATGTATGTGGTTCTGCAGGATAGCGACGGTAATGACGGGATTGTGTACTATGAGAACAAAAATGCCAATGTGACACGGACAGCCGACTGGACGGAATGGCGTATCGACATGAACGAGTTCATTACGCAGGATGTGGACATGTGTGATGTTAATACGATGTATATCGGTGTCGGTGACAAAGACACTCCGTCCTCAGGTGACGGTACGGTGTACATCGACGATATCGCGCTTTATGCGGCAGCATTTTATGAGCCTAACTGTCCGCCGTTGCCGGCCGACCTTGTTCGCGACGGCGAGGTTGACTATGATGACCTCAAGATGATAACAGATAACTGGCTCATTCACGATTATGAGGTTACACCGAAGAAACCAGATGCTAATTGTTTAGTAGCCTGGTACAGGCTTGAACAGGACCCATGCGACAGCGCCAATGGCTTCGACGCTAATGAGTACGGCATTAACACAGCAGACTACGTAACCGATAAGAAGGAAGGCACCTGGGCCCTTGACCTTAAAGGTGACGCCAACTATATTGAGGCCGACTATGTCGCTGCGGACTATGGAATACAAGGCAATAACCATAGGACCATTACCGCGTGGGCAAAAACACGCACCTTCGACGACGAATTCCGTGGTCTCTATGAGATTGGCGGACAAGAGGAGCGCGGGCAAGACTTCTCAATGTTAACAAGCGGCGATGAGCCCAATGTCTGGCGTGCAAACCACGAAGGTGGAGCTCCAGGGTGGGACATTGACTTCGCGTATCCGTCACAGAATAAATGGGTGCACCTTGCTCACACCTATGACGGTACCACAGTCAGGGTATATGCTGATGGTAACGCCGTTGCTGAACGTGTGTTAGACCTTAATACGACCAACCTGAAGAATTTCAGCATAGGCCAGTGGACCAGCTGGGGTGATTACTACTTCGATGGTATAGTCGATGATGTGCGTATCTATGACTGTGCTCTGAGTCAGGCCAACGCAGCGTACATTGCCCGTTACCCTGACGTAAATGCGTTTACCCAGCCGTTGGAACTGCTGCTGACACCGCAAAATCTTGCCATTGACCTGTTCGTCAAAGACCCGAACATGATTAACTTCAGGGACGTTGCTGAGTTGGGCAAACACTGGGGTGAGACTCAGGTTTGGCCGACATGGTAAAGCAGCTTTGATATAGTGCCGTTGGTAAGCAGTTAAATTTGTATTATTCGGGGCCTACATCAGTTAATTCGATGTAGGCCCCGGTTGTTTTTGTCGTTGGGGATACTGCTTACAAATCGAAAAAACGCTGTTTGTGCTTAATTGTTCGCTTTACATTAGGACATATTCCTGGTTATAATAAGTCTCCAGCTTGATGTTCGGCCCTTCGACAAGCTCAGGGCGGTGAGCAATGTCGAACCGCTGGGATTTTTTATGTGGGTATGTTATGAGCGAAGAGCTTTCGAAAGTATATGAGCCCAAAACAATAGAGAAGCTGGCGGATAAGATTTGGCTTGCGGGCGGATATTTTCACGCTGAACCGCCGAGCGACGGTAATGACAAAAAGGTCTATACCATCGTAATTCCGCCGCCTAACGTTACAGCCCCCCTGCACCTCGGCCATGCACTGAATAACACATTACAGGATATCCTGATTCGATTCCGGCGGATGCAGCAATATACTACGCTCTGGATGCCAGGGACAGACCACGCCGGTATTGCAACGCAGACGGTCGTTGAGAAACGAATACTGTCGGAAGAAGGCAAAAAGCGTACCGACTTCGAACGGGAAGAGTTCGTTGGGCGTGTTCAGACGTGGAAAGACGAATACGAGGCCCAAATTATCAACCAACTAAAAGCGATGGGCTGTTCATGCGACTGGCAGCGAACACGTTTTACGATGGACGAGGTATGTGCAAAAGCGGTGCGAGCTGCGTTTTTTAAGCTATTTAAGGATGGTCTAATCTATCGTGGAAAACGGCTGGTCAACTGGGACCCTGCTACACAGACAGTGCTGGCGGATGATGAGGTCGAGCATGAGACGGTGCAGGGACATTTCTGGTATATGCGCTATCCGTTAATAGAACCGGTTCGGATTGAAGGCGAACAGATAGAATTTGTAACCGTTGCCACGACCCGGCCGGAGACGATGCTCGGCGATACTGCTGTTGCGATGAATCCGACAGATAAGCGAGTTGAACATCTGCTTGGTAAAAAGGTTCGTCTTCCGATAGTAGGCAGGATAATCCCGATTATCGCAGATGAGCATGTTGTATTGGCCGACCCGGATAGTGACGATGAAAAAGCGAAATACTCGACCGGCTTTTTGAAAGTAACGCCTGCCCACGACCCGGATGACTATGTTATTGGCGAACGTCATATTAAAGAAATCGCAACGGTAGTCATGCCTAAAGATTGTGGTGAAGATGCTCGGAATTATGTATTTATTAACATAATGGCACCAGATGGTACTATCAGCGACAAGTATGGTTGGTCTGACTGGAACGAGATTAAAAATAGCGATGTTGAAAATCTTATCGGGATGGACCGGTTCGAGGCACGCGAGGCAATTGTTGAATGGTTCCGTCAGGAAAAACTATTAGAGGATGTCCGCGAATATTCCCACGAAGTCGGGCATAGCTATCGCAGCCATGTGCCGATTGAACCGTATCTGTCCGACCAGTGGTATATCGCTGTGAAAAAGCCAATCGAGCATTTGGCGGAAAAGTTTGGCTCCGGATTAATTGAAGGAACGGATGTGCCGGTAAATTCTTTAGCTGGGCTGGCTCTAAAGCCGTTACTTGATGGCCGATTGCGTTTTACTCCTGAGCGTTATGCAAGAACCTATCAAAGCTGGCTTGAAAACCTTCGCGACTGGCCGATAAGCCGACAACTCTGGTGGGGACATAGGATTCCAATTTGGTATTGTCAAAAGTGCGAGCAAGTCAGTTCCGGTCTTGATGACCTTACAAATTGTGAAAAATGTGGTTCTGGTGATTTGATTCAGGACGAGGATGTTCTCGATACGTGGTTTAGTTCGGCGTTGTGGCCGTTTAGTACGATGGGCTGGCCAGATGATACGCCAGAATTGAAAACATTCTATCCAGGCGATGTGCTCTGTACCGCACGTGAAATCATTACATTGTGGGTATCGCGAATGGTGATGATGGGGCAATACTGCGTCGGAGATATTCCGTTCACGGATGTTTATATTCACGCAATGATTCAGGATGGTGAAGGCCGTAAGATGTCCAAGAGCTTAGGTAACGGTATCGACCCGCTGGTCGCTATCAATAGTCATGGGGCTGATGCAATGCGGTTTACCCTGGCAAATATGACCACCGATACACAGGATATTCGGATGCCGGTTCTGCAAATGACGCTGCCGGACGGGCGTGTAGAGAACACATCGCCAAAATTTGATACAGGCAGAAACTTCTGCAATAAGCTGTGGAATGCTTCGCGATTTGCCTTGATGAATCTCGCCTGGATAGACCCTGAGAAATTCAACAAAGATAAAATGGATATTACCGACAAGTGGATTCTTTCCCGTCTGGCACAAACAATTGCCGATGTTACTAAATCTTTAGAAGAGTTTAAGTATAATGAGCCGATGTCGCTCCTCTACAGGTTTTTCTGGAACGATTTCTGCGACTGGTATCTTGAGTGGGCCAAGCCAAAAATGCAGGATAAAGAGCAAAAGCCGATTGCTCAAAATGTGCTTGCCTTTGTACTGGACCAAACTCTTCGTTTGCTGCATCCATTTATACCGTTTATTACTGAGGGAATATTCCAAAAGCTCAATGAAGTTGCACCAGTTAGAAAGCTCAATAGGATTGCAGAAGCTGCCCAAGCTAATGCTTTGGTAGCTGCCCGATGGCCAGAAAGATTAGACTCTTTAATTGATACAGAGGCAGAAAAACAGATTTCAATTATCCAAAGTTTAATTCGGGTGGTAAGAGATATTAAAAGTCAATACAATATCCCTCCTGCAACAACGCTAACAACTTCGGCGAACACTTCGGTACGCGTTGCTCAGATACTAAATAATAACTCTGAGCTAATTTGCCAACTGGCAGGTGTTAAAGTATTTATGGCCGATACCAATATAGAAAAGCCTAAGAATGCTGCAACTTCGATAGTAGATGATATGCAAATTTTTGTTCACGATGTGATTGACCCTGAAGCTGAAAGAAAACGACTTCAAAAACAAAAGCAGGATATAGAAAAAGCCAAAAAAGCGGTAGAAGCCAAGCTGGCCAATAAAAATTTTATTACTAAAGCCAAGCCGGAAGTTGTTGCCCAGGCGAAAGATAGACTGGCTGAACTAACAGAACAGTTAAAGACCATTGAAAAACACCTTGCGGCATTGAAATAATTGATACAATAAAGGCGGAACTAAAATGGAACGAGAAGCCGAATTATCGCGTATAATCATAAACGAGATGTCCGACCAGCAGATAATCGTAATAAAGGAGCGTCACGGCGAACGCAGCTTTCCGATTGTTATCGGCATAGTTGAAATTTTCGCAATCGACCGCCGATTAAAGGGCATCGAACCGCCGCGTCCGATGACACACGATTTGTTGGATGGTGTAATTAAAGGCCTCGGTGCAAAAATAGAGAAGATAGTCATAAATGACTTGCGCAATCACACCTTTTATGCAAAAATATGCCTGAGTTTGAACGGCAAAACTGTGGAAATTGACTCACGCCCTTCTGATGCTATTGCTCTGGGGGCTGCGTCAAATGCCCCTATTTATGTTGCCGACCATGTATTCGATGCGGCTTCGCAGTGAAAAAGGTTGATAAAATCAGCACCCCGATACCAATACAAAGCATAGTGTCTGCAATATTAAATGCCGGCCAATGGTACTGTCGGTAATAGACATCAATAAAGTCCCGCACAAAACCATCATTAAATATTCTGTCGTAAAGATTGCCACAAACACCAGCAGCAAAAAGGGCCAAAGCGATGTGAAGCAATGTATGCCGGGTTTCGCTAAAAAGAAATATAACGAAAATCGCTATCAACGCCATAACCGAAACTGCTGCTAATAAATAGGGCCTGCCGGAGAATAATCCAAAAGCAGCGCCATCGTTTTGCGCCAATACCAATTGCAAAAAGCCGTCTATAATTGAAACACTATCAGATTGCTTCTGCTCAAGCCAGCTGAATACCGCTGTTTTACTCCACAAATCCAGAGCCAAACCAGCAAACATCAAAGACCAGAAAACAAGCTGCGCCGTTAAGCCAGGCGGTACGAAAGGTCGGCGTCTCCCCAAAAAATGGTTTGAACTCAGTTGGGCATCACTGTCTTCTGTTTTCAACTTTGTCATACTCAGATTTACTTTGAATGCTTTTATTGGCAGTCAATTATAATCATAGTAAGTGTCGCTGTCAAAAACTTTTAGCAACACAGGTTTAGCGGATAGTGTACACCAATCTTATTTATAGGACTACTTTTCTATGTGTTGGAAACTTTAGAGCTTTTACTAATGTAAGGATAATGGCTATCCGACAAATTATATAGATGAGAAGGGTAAATAGCATGGGGTGGTTGTGGCGATAGTATGCACGAGTCAGGTTCTATCTTATTTATCCATATAGTTTTTAAAGAGTAGAGCGTCAGTTGGAAACTCAAACAAGCGAAAAAGCGCAGATTTTTATCGACAAGATTTTGATAAAAGTTCTGCTCATAGAAGATGACGATATTGACATCCGGTTGGTTAAACGGGTTCTATCCAAGTGCCCACAGCCCGTTGAGTTTGCTATTGAGCCGGCAAGAAGTTTGTCGGAAGCCGTTGAGTACCTGGCATTGGGCCGTGCAGAGTATGACATTGTATTGCTCGACCTGGGACTGCCTGACAGCACCGGCGTTGAGACTCTTCGGAGAGTTAAAAAAGTTGACCCTGAGATACCCATCGTAGTATTGACAGGATTAAACGATGAAGAAACGGGAATCGCAGCAATTCAAAACGGTGCGATGGACTATCTCGTTAAGGGGCTGCCGTTAGAACTATTATTGGCTCGAACGCTTATTTATGCCAGGGAACGCCAAAAAACAGAGCAGCAAATCAGAGCATCTCTCAAGGAAGAAAGAGCACTTCTGCGAGATATTCACAGCCATGTCAAGAATTACATACATGTTGTCTGTAGCTGCATGAAACTCCAGGCTAAAACTCTTAAGAACAAAGATGATATCGATATTTTAAATGAATCTTTAGACAGAATCAAAGCGATAGCCCTGGTCCACGCGGAATTCTATCACTCCAAAAAATTGTTGAACATCGATTTCACAGGATACATCAAAGAATTGATAGATAATCTGGTTTTCTCTCACAATCTTGACATAAGTAAAATTGCGATAGAGACAAATGTCGAGGGAGTTTCTCTCGGGATTGGTCTGGCTATCCCATGCGGGCTCATTCTTAATGAGCTGCTTTCCAGCTTTTTAAGACACGCTTTTGCAAAAGGTAGAAACGGTAAAATCAAGATATCCCTTCGTGAAGGCGAGAAAGACGAGATTGAGCTAAGAGTCAGCAGCAAGGGCCTCGGCATCCCGGAAAATTACAGAGACAACGAATCTTTAGGCATGCAGCTGCTTTCCACCCTTGTAGCAGAAGGCCTCGAGGGTCAATTTGAACTGGACAGAAATGAAGACATAGAGCTTAGAATTGTGTTTAAAAATACCACCTTCCGTTCTCTTTCCAAATAACCCCCTGCCACACAAACACTTATATTCCGCTGCTTTAAAAAAGAAATTAAATTAAACCGGTGACGGATTCTACTATTGTAAGTATTGCTGCCTAATACTGTTAGCGACACAGGTAAATTTTTGCTGTTGTGAGCACACGTCTATATTTGACATATTCAACACAGCTTTATATCATATTCTTTCAATTTAATTGTAGTCTAAAGTGTAGACGAGGTAATGCCTCGTCTCTGTTTTATTTACTTGAAAGCTTTTTCTCTTATGACGAAAGAAAAAATAACTCTGAAAAGAAGACCGTTCGTGCTGATTATACGAGACGGCTGGGGATATAATCCAAACCCGGCTGAAGACGAATATAATGCAATCAAGCGTGCCCAAACTCCCGTAGATGATATGTTGATGGCCGAGTATCCCCATTGTCTTATCCATACCAGCGGTGAAGATGTGGGTTTGCCGGACGGGACGATGGGAAATAGCGAAGTAGGACATCAAAATCTTGGAGCAGGAAGAATTGTCTCACAGGAATCGGTGAGAATCAGCAAAGCTATTCGTGACGGGTCCTTTTTTGAAAATAAAGAGTTTCTGAATGTAATCGATTTTGTAAAAAGCAACAAAGGCAAGATGCATGTTATGGGTTTATGCAGTGACATTGGTGTACACTCGCTGATGGACCATCTGTATGGTTTGCTTGAACTGGCAAAAAGAAACGATATAAAGGATGTTTTCATACACGCTTTTACCGACGGCAGAGATTCGCCGCCGGACAGCGGAGCAGGATATATCGCTGATATCGAAAAGAAAACCCGGGAAATAGGCGTAGGCAAAATTGCTTCCGTGATGGGTAGATTCTATGCTATGGACCGTGACAGCAGATGGGACCGTGTGCAGAAAGCATACGAATGTATAAGAATAGGTAAAGGTATTAAAGCAGCATCTGCAGCAGAGGCGGTTGCTAAGAGTTACGAGAGGGACATAACCGATGAATTTATTGAGCCGACGTGTATTGTCAATGAGGACAATGAGCCAATAGCCACCATCAGCGACAGCGATGGCGTAATATTTTTCAACTTCCGCGGTGACAGACCTCGTGAAATCTCGCGTGCATTTGTTGAGCCGGATTTCAAAGAGTTCGCAAGGCCTACCAAGCCAAATATATATTACGTCTGTACGACTGAATATGATGCGACAATACCAGCGGCAGTAGCATTCCCGAAACCGCCAAAAATGAAAAATATTTTAGGAGCATACTGGAGTTCTCTGGGACTAAAGCAGTTTCGATGTGCTGAAACGGAAAAATACGCGCATGTTACCTTCTTCTTTAATGATTATACCGAAAAGCCCTTTAAGGGCGAAGACAGGCAAATTGCGCCTTCGCCGCGAGTTCGAACCTATGACCTAAAGCCCGAAATGAGCGCCTATGAAGTTGCGGATATTGTACTAAACAGACTTGACTCGAATAAATATGATGTGATAGTAGTCAATTTTGCCAATCCGGATATGGTTGGCCATACAGGTGTGTTGGAAGCGGCGATTAAAGCGGCTGAGGTGGTGGATGAATGCGTCGGTAAAATCTTAGACAAGGTCAAAAGTATGGGTGGGGCGGTAATAGTTACAGCCGACCACGGCAATTTCGAGAAAATGATAGACGGCAGCCCCGACAACCCACATACTGCTCACACCATTGGCGATGTGCCGTTGATTGTGTTCGATAAGCAATATAAAGGCAAAAAATTGCGTGAAGGAGGAAGGCTGGCAGACGTAGGGCCAACACTGCTGGAGATGATGGGCCTGCCGAAACCGGAAGAGATGACCGGCAAAAGCCTGATAGAGGGATAACAGAAGTTGAGCTAAGGAATTTCAAACTTCGAGGTTTGAAATTCGATATTTGGTTGCACTTTGTGGGGGCAGGATAAAACGATGGGACAGATAGTCGTCCTTGACCAGAATATGGTTAATATGATAGCAGCTGGCGAGGTAGTTGAACGCCCTGCCAGTGTGGTTAAGGAGCTGATGGAAAACAGTATCGACGCAGGGGCGAGGGAAATAACAGTTTCTATCGAGGATGGAGGCAGAAAGTTAATATCGGTTACCGATAACGGCGGTGGGATAGATGCTGAAGACCTGGCCAGAGCGTTTGAGCCGCATACCACGAGCAAAATCAAAACCAGCGAAGACCTGCGAGCTATATCCACGCTCGGTTTTAGAGGTGAAGCATTAGCGAGCATCGCTTCTATCGCACAGGTCAGAGCTGTGAGTCGAAGGAAAGATTCAACTTCTGGGAATAGTATTGAGATAGATTGCGGAAATAAAGGCAGCGTTGGCCCGGCCAGTTCAGATTACGGAACTACAATCCAGGTCAGAGATATTTTTTATAAGCTGCCTGCAAGGCGTAAATTTTTGAAAACGGCTAATACCGAGATGGGCCATATCGTTGAGCGATTCACGCGTATTGCGCTTGCAAGAGGCGATTTGGACTTGACTTTGACACATAATGGAAGAGAGCTTTATCGGCTGGTGAGCCAACAGGGTCTTCGACAGCGAATAAACGAGCTGTTCTCATCCGGGCTTGGTGAGGGCTTGCTTGAGACCGAAACTGATGAAAAAGGGGTGCACATTTTTGCCTTGATGGGCAAGCCGAGTGATTCAAGAACAAGTAGCAAATTCCAATACGTATTTCTGAACGGCCGATTTATCCGCGACAAATTTATCTCGCATGCAATCAAAGAAGCATACCGTGGAACTATTGAGCCGAACAGATTCCCTGTAATCTTCTTGTTTATTCAAATGCCCTACGAGGATTATGACGTTAACGTGCATCCCACAAAGATTGAGGTGCGTTTTTATAATGCCAATCTGGTGCATTCGCAGGTTCTTGGATGCCTGCGGGAAAAGCTTTTATCGGCAAATCTCCAGCCGCAGGCGAAATTGCCGATGGCAGCGGGTTCGGCTGGAGCAGATGTTCCCACAGCAGGCCATAGAAGCAGGGAAATCGCCGATGCAATGGCTGAATTTTTCAGAAAACATAAGCCCATCCCTACACAGCAGCAATTTATACGTGAGCCGACAGATGCAAAGTGGATACCGAAATACAAAGTCGAGGATACCAAGCATGAAACGCTTCAACCAGAAAGAAAATTCATACAAATTCACGATAGTTTCATTGTTGCGCCAACTAATGACGGATTTATTATCATCGACCAGCACGCACTTCACGAACGTATAATATATGAGGTATTATCCAAGCGATTACGAGAAAGTAAGCTCGAATCACAAAGATTGCTGATACCTGAAAGTTTCGAGCTGACCGAGGCACAGATTGATGTGCTTAAAGCCAATACCGCATTGATAGACAAACTGGGGATTGAGCTTGTCCCGTTCGGCCCGCGGACATACGCTATCCAGGCGTTTCCAACCCTATTGGCAAAGGCAACTCCAGTCGATTTTGTCCGGGATTTAATCGATTTACTGGTTGATAAAGGTGCAAGTCTTGATGCGCAAGGTATGCTTAGCGAGGTTTTGAATATGGCTGCGTGTAAGGCAGCAATCAAGGCCGGTCAAAAGCTAAGTGACAGTGAAATAGAGCAGCTGCTTGCAGATAGAGCAAAGGCGGAATTTACAAATTGCTGCCCGCACGGCAGACCCACTACCATAAAATTTTCGATGGCTGAGCTCCAAAAGCAATTTAAGCGGACGTGATATGAAGTTTCTATGGATATCGTTGATGGTGCTCTTTGCCTGCTTAGTAACTTTTGTTGCCGTAAGCCTTCATCATAACCAGGACAGAGCCACCGAGTATAATTCGGCTGAGTTTGCCAATAAACCCGCAAGGATTGTTTGCCTTGCACCTAACCTTACTGAAATTCTTTTTGCACTGGGGCTCAGCGAAAGAATAGTTGCGGTTTCCAGTGATAGTGACTATCCCGTTGAGGCAGCGAATAAGAATAAGGTGGGAACATTCTGGACACCAAATACTGAAGCCATCATAGCATCCAAGCCGGATATGGTTATTACGCTGCAGACCCGGACCGAACACCAAAAGTCCGTTGCGGATAGTTTAAAACGGATGCGGTTTAATGTTTTGACCCTGAAGTTGGAGAAAATAGAAGAGCTTCTGACAGCAATAGAAAAAATTGGCGCTGCAACAGGTTATGAGAAACGTGCTGATGAATTGGCTAAAGATATCAGCAAACAGCTAAATAATTTACAACAGGAACTTACTTCAGCTAATAAGGTCAAGGTTCTGTGGGTTGTGCAGGTTGAGCCTTTACGCGTGGCCGGCAGAAATACCTTTATAAACGAACTGATTGAGCTGGCTGGCGGAGAAAATGCCATTGGCCCAACTATTGCCCAGTATCCATCTATAAGCAGTGAGGAATTATTGGCCTGCGGTGCAGAGGCAATAATACAATCGGCGATGGGAACAGATAACATTGCCGGACAGCAACAGGCTGCAGAGACGTTTTGGAGTAAATTTGCAGCCCTGCCAGCTGTCAAGAATAACAGAATTTATGTTATCGAACCAGACACGACCCTAAGATTAGGGCCAAGGCTACCACAGGGTGCAGAGACGATTGCGCGTTGCTTATACCCGGATAGTTTCAAGCAAACAGGCAGTTATGCACAGCCAGGCGGATAGATTAGCGGATAGATTATATGAAGGAAAAAGTGATATTTTCCTGGAGCGGCGGCAAAGATAGTGCATTAGCACTATACGAACTTACCCAAAGAGCAGACTATGAAATAATAGCTCTACTGACAACGATAAACCAAGATTACGATAGGACCAGTATGCACGGTGTACGTCGTATTTTGCTCGAACAACAAGCACAATCACTGGGTTTTGCTCTTGAGAAAGTGCTCGTTTCGAAAGATTCTTCTAATGAGGAATATGAACGCAAAATGCAAGAGGTCTTGGAAAAATATCAAGCCGATGGTGCATATTCGGTGGTTTTTGGAGATATTTTTTTAGAAGATTTAAGAAAATATCGGCAGGAAAAACTATCAAAAATAGGGATGAAAGCTATTTTCCCTATATGGAAATTTAATACAACTGAGCTGGCCAATACATTTATTGACTCGGGCTTCAAAGCGGTCATCACCTGCGTTGACTCGAATGTTCTTAGTAAAATATTTGTTGGCCGGGCTTTCGATGAGCAATTTTTATCTGAGCTCCCTTGCGGAGTCGACCCCTGCGGTGAAAATGCTGAATTCCATTCATTCGTATATGATGGGCCCATTTTCCAGAGCAGTATTCCATATACAAGCGGCGAAATTGCATTGCGAGAAAATAGATTTTACTACTGTGATTTAGTACCTTTTGAAAAATGCCAAAATATTAGCAGCTCTGTTATGTAATGAGTAAAGTGAAACAATGGCTGAAATTCTAACTGAAAAAAATCTGGCGATTAAGGTTACACTCTGCTTTATAGCGTTAATTGTAATAATGGGCTTATGCACTTCGGTGGGAACCCAAAAAATATCTTTTGCAAAAGTTCTTAGCGGGTCGGGTGATACACCAGGTTCCAACATTGATTACGAAATTTTCGTTATCAGGCTGCGAAGGGTAGTGTTGGCAGCAATGGTTGGCGCGGCCCTGGCGTGCTCAGGGGTGGTATTGCAGGCGATTATGCGGAACCCCCTTGCCGACCCATATATTCTTGGAATATCCAGTGGTGCAGGTTTAGGGGCAATTATTGCAATTCTGTCCGGTATAAGCTGGACGTTCTGGGGCGGTTCCGCGGTAACAGCTTTCGCATTTATGGGTGCCGTGGCAACTGTTTGGTTAGTCTGGTTCATTGGGCATTTTACTGGCAAATCACAAGTTACAGGTTTATTGCTGGCTGGCGTGGTAGTAAATGCCTTCTTTTCTGCGGTGATAATGTTCCTGACATCAATAGCGAAAAGTGAACAGCTACGTGCGACAGTATATTGGCTGATGGGCAGTATAACAGATAAAGACCCGCTTGTGTTGTGGATTAGTGGGATCTGTATCCTGGCAGGGATAATTGCCCTGTTCCTTGTTTGCTACAGATTAAACGCTCTAACGCTTGGAGATGAGCAGGCAATAGGTCTGGGCATCGACCCGGGAAAGACCCGGCTGGTTGCCTTCGGCTTTACAGCCTTCATCACTGCTATTGCGGTCAGTCTTAGTGGACTCATTGGGTTTGTAGGACTTATCATCCCCCACGGAGTTCGCCTGGTATTCGGGCCTGACCACCGTCAACTGTTACCTATAAGTGCGTTAATCGGAGGTGCATTCTTGGTCTGCGCTGACACACTCGCCCGAACAATTTTCGGCCAAGAGCAGCTGCCGGTGGGAGTAGTTACAGCTATTGCCGGCGGGCCATTTTTTCTTATTTTGTTAGCTAAATACAGCAGAAAAGTCAGCTGGTTGAAATGAACAGTAGCATAGAGGTCAAAAATTTAAGTTTCAGCTATCAGCCACAAGAAATAGTTTTGAAAGAAATCAGCTTTGAGGTAGAGCCGGGAGCATTTTTGGTAATAGTAGGGCCGAATGGAGCCGGTAAAACAACTCTGCTGAATCTGCTTTGCGGATTGCTGAGGCCGCAATCCGGCTCTATAAAAATTGATGGAGCACCTGTAGAATCATATTCAACCAAAAAACTTGCACAAAAAGTTGCTGTGGTTCGGCAGGAATTTGTACCGGTATTTGACTTTACGGTAACAGAAATTGTGTCTATGGCAAGAGCACCATATCTGGGAACGTTTGGTTTTGAAAGCGAAAACGACAAGAAAATTATAGCTGAGGCACTTGAGATGACAGATATAACGCGGTTTGCCTCGCGACCTCTTGCCCGGTTAAGTGGGGGTGAGCGGCAGCGAGTTTTTATTGCCAGAGCACTCGCAGCAAACAGCCCTATACTGCTTCTTGATGAGCCGACGAACTTTCTGGATTTGAAACATCAGGTGGGTATATATGATTTGCTGAAAGTAGCTCAACACGAAAAAAGTAAAACAATTGTTGCAGTAACGCATGACGTTAACCTGGCAGCGCAGTACTGTGACGAAACTTTACTTCTTGGAGCGGACGGCAGTTACCAGTATGGTCGTTCTGAGGATGTTTTTTCCTCAAAGCAAATCGAAAGGGTTTTTGGTGTCAGAACATTTGCAGGTAAGGTGGGTCAGGAGAAATTTTTCATTCCTTTAGGTAAATTTGCTAAAGATAGCGGAGAAATCAAAAGCGAGCGTGACAGTAGTTGACAAAAACAAATAAGCACGTATTACCTTAAGTGCTTATATACCAAGTGTTTACTACGCCAAAGTGGCCTGGCCTATAAAAATTAGCTGTATTTTATACGTGTTTATATGTTATAATACTTTCTTAAATTGATGTGCAAAAGAAGGTTTAGTAACAAGGAAGGCAGACAGAGAAGTGGCTCAAAAGCGAAAAAAGACTTCAAGGAAAAAAGTGAGCTCAACGCGGGCAAAGGAAAAACGTTTGACTACCGATGACATTAAGCATTTTAAAAAAATGCTGCTTGAAAAGCGCAGTGAAATCCTAAGAAATGTAAATGAATTCGAAGATGAAGCCCTAAAGAAATCCCGTTTGGATGCAGCCGGAGACCTCTCAAGTATGCCAATCCATATGGCCGACATTGGAACTGATAACTACGAGCAGGAATTCGCCCTGGGCCTGATGGACAGTGAGCGGAAATTACTAAAAGAAATTGATGATGCTTTGGAGCGCATCGAGCAAAAAGCTTATGGGATATGTGAAGGCACCGGCAAAAAAATACCCAAGGCCCGGCTCAAAGCCAAGCCCTGGGCCAGATATTGCGTTGAATACGCCGAAATGCTGGAAAAGGGTCTTGTAAAAGAAAAAGAACAAGAGCAATTAACGCCAGAGCTACAAAATTACGAAAGCGGGGACGAATCAGAGGATTAATTTTACGAGAGCTAAAGCCATCTTTTAAGGGTAACGTAAGGGAGAGGATTTATCTCATTTTGTGCTTGGACAACCAGATAAAAATATGAAACATCAATGTCCGGTCTGTCACAAAACCATTAATGGAACAAATCAGGAACGAGCCGACCAGGCAAAGTTCTTTCCTTTCTGCAGTCAGCGATGCAAGCTAATGGATTTGGGTGCCTGGCTGGATGGCAAATATAAGATAATTTCCGAATCGCAATTACAGAAACAGGAATCCAGTGAACTGCGTGGTACTTCTTCTGATGTAACTTCGGGCAACCACTAAACAACCGTATTCAATAATAAAATATTATAAAAAATTTATTGTAACCACTCTATAATATGCTATATATCAGCATCAGTTCTTTACGCAACAAATAACAATTGTAACATTTTTGAAAGGAAGCAAAAATGGTTAACGAAAAAGAATCTTCTATAATTTTTGACAACTTCCTTTTCCCGAAAATATTCCAGACTTTTCGCATTGCCATCCACTGGAAAACATTAACAATTGCTTTTTTAGCAGTGGCTGTTATATGCCTGATAGGCTGGATTATGGACCTTATAGTCGTTGCCGCATCAGGTTCTCACGGTGAAATCGGTGTATTTTCCATGCTCTGGCATATTGCTATCGAAAGCTTTAACGGTGCAATAGCATCATTATTTGCATTCGATATTCTGAGAGTAGCTGAAAATATCACTGGTTATTTCGCAGCGGTTGGCTCTACTTTCGAGGACCATTATATTTATTGTATTATCTTTTGTGTTGTAAAACTTGCTGTGATTTCCATCTGCGGAGGAGCTATCTGCCGAATTGCGGCGTTGCAATTTGCACGGGGAGAAAAACCAGGATTGACCGAAGCACTACGTTTTAGTGCAAAAAAGTTCACGAGTTTTTTCACCGTACCATTGGCACCAGTTGGCATAATTATCGTCACAGGCGTGTTCATTTTTCTCCTGGGCCTAATAGGCAATATTCCAAGGGTCGGCGAGTTGATAATGGGTATATTTATGTTTGTGACTTTGATTGCAGGAGCATTAATAACAGTTTTTCTAATCGGAACCATTGCCGGATTCAATCTTATGTTTCCTGCCGTGGCTTGTGATGGTTCAGATTGTTTTGATGCAATAAGCCGTTCTTTTAGTTACGTGTATGCAAAACCATGGAGGATGAGCTTTTACACGGCAGTAGCGGCCGTCTATGGCTCAATTTGTTATATGTTTGTACGGTTTTTCGCTTTTCTTTTGCTCCTGGTTACCCACCAGCTATTACAGTTTGGCATTTTGGGTGACAACAGCAAGCTTACTGCAATCTGGGCTGGGCCGAGTTTTTGGAACCTGCTTGGTCCGGCAAGTTCGACAACCGCAAATTGGACGCAATCTCTCGCAGCCTTGCTGGTACACTTATATTTATTGGCCATTATTGGCTTAGTAGTCTCTTTTATAATAAGCTTTTATTTCTCCGCCAATACCATAATTTATGCACTTATGCGCAACAGGGTCGACAATACAGCACTGGACGATGTTTATACCCTCATTGATGAGGGAAAAATTGAGACAGAATTCAAACCTGAAGAGACGCAGCCGGAGACATAGTGAACCCCATTAGAAAGCTCGAGTGGGGCCTTTAAACTCGCCCACGGCTGGCAAATCCCATGTTCGCTATGTATCTTTTATCCCGCCAAACAGTGGGCAGGCTTGTCTGCTCAAAGAAAAGGGGGGCTTTCTAATGGGGTAAAAGCAAAAATCAGAAACGCAGATAAATTCATTAACTCCAGAAGAGTAGCAAAGAACAGGCTTCTTATATAAATTATTAGGGGCGGACTGGATACAGAATGGCATATAGAAAATGCCGGATACACTATCCGCTATTGGCCTCACAATCGCCGGCGCAAGTAAAAATATTTTCTTGACGGATACTTAAGCTGTTGGTAAAATTAGGCTTATGAGTGATTATGTGGGGCAACAAATATGACGATAAATTATATATTATGCCTGATTCAGAGACAGACACAAATCAAGACGCCTTAGAACGGCCATTTTCTCATCCTGCTATACTGCTTACACTCCGCAAGCCTCTTATTATATGTGCCCATTTAGCTGTTTTCGCTGCTTCCTTGATGCTTTCTTTCCTGCTGTCAAACAACATGGAGTTCAAACAGGATTGGCTTGTAAATCAATATCCTCCCCTGCTGTTATTTTTTCTTGTAATTAAGGTTCCTATTTTCGGACTTTTTAAGCAATACCGTGGCTGGTGGCGCTATGCCAGCATATCCGACCTTATCGGTATATTGCGGGCTTCGCTTGTTAGCACTCTGATAATTGTGACCTTGTGGTATGCGTTATTTATGACATTCATGGGAGCTGGTGCAATCTCTGACGAGGAGCCAGGGGGCATAATACAAAAACTACAGCATAATGAACATCTGCAGGCCATACGTGAGGTTAGCCAAGGCGTATTTGTGGCCGATATGTTCGGTACAGTTCTATTGCTGGCCGGTTTGCGAATATTAATACGGCTGTACTACGAGGAGTTCCGCACTGCTGAAGCTGGCCGAATGAAGCGATTTCTTATAGTCGGTGCTGGAGATGCTGGTGAAGCACTTCTACGCGACATCCACCAAAAGCAGGTCGTCGAATACGAGGTGATTGGCTTTATAGATGATGACCCTGCCAAACAAGGTACTTATATTCATGGAATACAAGTGCTTGATATGGTTGAACAACTGCCTAAAATCTGTGAAAACCGCAATATCGAAGAAATTGCCATCGCAATGCCTTCAGCGAGCCATAAGGAGCTAAGACGCGTTATCCGGGTATGCGAAGGTACTAAGATTCGCTTCCGTACGGTGCCGTCACTTACGGATATCGCCTCGGGTAAATTCCGTGTTTCTCAGATTCGAGATGTAGATATTAACGATTTGCTTGGCAGAGAAGCTGTTGAGCTTGAACTGGAATTAATTGAGGATTTTCTAAAAGATAAAATAATTCTCGTGACTGGTGCTGGCGGCTCTATTGGTTCGGAAATGTGCAGGCAGGTGTGTAATTTCAAACCAAAGTTGCTCCTGCTGGTTGAGCATGTTGAAAATCCGCTGTTTTACATAGAGCGGGAATTACACAGTCGATTTCCCGGAGCCCGGATAAAAACGATTATTTGCAATATTACCGACAAAATACGTGTAGAGGAAGTCTTCAAAAAATATAAACCGCAGGTTGTTATTCATGCTGCCGCTCACAAGCATGTGCCTTTGATGGAGCTTAACCCCGGAGAAGCCATCAAAAACAATGTTTTAGGTACACAAAACATTGCTGATGCAGCGGATAAATATGGCGCCACAAATGTTGTAATGATTAGTACCGACAAAGCTGTTAACCCGACCAGCATAATGGGCTCATCAAAGCGCATTGCAGAAATGTATGTTCAGGACCTAAATAGAACCAGTGAAACACATTTCGTAACTGTGCGGTTTGGTAATGTGCTGGGCTCCGAAGGCTCGGTAGTACCTATCTTCAAAAAGCAGATTGCTGATGGCGGCCCTGTAACGGTTACACATCCTGAGATGAAGCGGTATTTTATGACCATTCCGGAGGCCAGCCAGCTTGTTCTGCAGGCAGCAACAATGGGAAAAGGTGGAGAAATCTTTGTTCTTGATATGGGCGAACCCGTAAAAATTGTGGACTTGGCCAGAGAACTTATTACGCTTAGCGGGTTCAGACCGGGCGAAGATATTGAATTGGTCTTCACAGGCCCCAGACCGGGCGAAAAACTTTTCGAAGAGCTCTCGATACAAGGCGAAGACATGCAACCCACAAGACATCCCAAAATCGCTATATGGAAAAATATCCCAGTGGACCGAGATAAAATTCGTACAGCTATAGACGAGCTGGTAACTGTTTCACAAACTCAGGATTACGCCATGATAGCTAAGAAAATAAAAGAGCTTATACCGGAATATATTGGCAGCAATAACAATACCGAAATTAACGAAAACAAAAAAACAGCTATCTGAGAGCCGATTTTCAATAAGGCCGTGCAATTTCATCGCAGAGCAAACTTATCGTTACCTTGCCCCCCATTATAACTCGTCAGGGATAGTGTGAAGAGATTATTTGCCGGACTTGATTTTTGCTTAAGTCACTTTGTATTTAGGCCGATAAGAAGTTTAAAATCGATTCTACTGCAAACGAAACTCAAGATATTCATACAGAAAATCCAGGAAGAAAGATACTGATGCTCGGATTACTTAAAAAGAAGATAAAAAACCACCGACCCAGGATACTCGTTGTCGATGACGACCCTAATATAGCCGAGACAATCCAACAAAGACTCTCGTATTATGGATGTGAGGTTATTGCTGCTGCTAACGGAGAAGAAGGGCTCACAAAAGTGGCAAAAGAAAAACCAGACCTTATCGTGCTTGACATTAAAATGCCAGTCATGAACGGTCACGATATGCTCAAACAC
>Ga0307433_1000870_pt1 | contig 19473 bp, 18 predicted proteins | sample SalMarWE160210MG_FD_202166 | JGI IMG/M metagenome (GOLD analysis project Ga0307433, IMG submission 202166) | Salt marsh sediment microbial communities from the Plum Island Ecosystem LTER, Massachusetts, United States - WE1603-210 | ecosystem: Environmental > Aquatic > Marine > Intertidal zone >... | reverse complement strand
CGGATCCGCTCGCGGACCGGCTCCAGACAGTCGCCCGCGTGCTCCTGGAACGTCACGACGACGCCGCACCCCAGGAAGAGGCTCAGTTGCTCGGTCTCCAGGTGCTCGCCGAGCGAGACCATCCGCGTGACGATGAAGATGTTCTCGCCGTACTGTTCAACCTTGGCCCGCTGCGGAACGTTGACGGCATCCTCCAGGGCCAGGGGATGCATCCGGAAAATCTCGCCGATCCGGGTCAGCGTCTCGGCGTCGCCCAGCCCGTCGACGTTGACCCAGGTGACGGGCCACTTGCCGAGCAGCGGCGCGAGCGACTCCGGGTCCTCGACCTCCTGCTCCGAAAAGTCATCCGGCCCATAGGCCATGACCCGCACAACCGGCCGCGGGGCATCGGGGTGGATGCGCAACGTTCCCGGGGTGGCGCCGACCGTTCTCGGCGGCGCGCGACGTTTGCGCCTCGGTCTTCTCATAACTTGCTCCTTTCGTTGGGAGCCGATTGCCCCGGACTTGGCGTCTCTGCCGCCATCGTGCGGCAGTTGCGTTTGGCGAAGTCCCTGCGTCCTGCGGGCGACGGCGGCGGCCCCGACCGCGACGGCTTCGGCACGCCGGCCTTCTCGCGCGGGGCTCGGGACATCCGCTGTTGCCACCCGAACACACGCAACGAGTAGAACAGCCTGGTGACGATCCCGTTGTAGACGTTCACCCCCATGTGCCGGGCGAGAGATCGAGCCGCAGCCGCCCCCGGATCGGGCATCCGCACCAGCCACAGGATGGTGAGCAAGCGGGCAACGAATGCTACGGCGAAGGTGGCGTGCCAGTTGTTCCACAGAAACGGGCCCATCCGGATGGGATCGTCCTGCAGCCCGGCCAGAGCCTCAGCCAGGCTGCCGTCTACCAGACCGCCGGCGATGCCCCCTTCGCGGAACAGTTTGTCGATGCGGAAACGAACGTCGCTGCAGATGACCTTCACGTCCATCATGGTGGCCACTTCCACCCAGAAGTACACCTCGAAGACGAGCGAGTTGTCGCCGAAGTCGTGGAACACCAGGATCGGCTCGGGCCTCGCCAGCACGCGGCCGTGTTCCTCGACGAGCAGATAGAAGAGGACCCTCTCGACGGCCGCTGCCGCCGTCTCCGTGATGCGGACCCGCCTCAAGAGATGCCGCCGCAGCGACCGCGTGATCAGCCGGCTGATGAGCAGGCCCAGAAGGACGACCAGAACCGTCAGCACCACCTGGCTGACGCTGAGCGTGTGCTCCCCGACTTCGAGCAGTTCGAACTCCCACACCCGGCGGGCCGTATGCCTCACCGACTCCCAGGCTCCCGACGCGGGGGACGCCGGGGCCGGCGGCGGAGCGTCTGCGGCGCTCGCCTCAAGAGCGCACTCGCACAGGCTCATCAGCGCAACCAGCAAGATGAGCGCCACAAGTCGCACGCTCGTCTCCCAGAGAAACCGCCACGACACACGCGGTACAGACGTCTCTCCAGATAACCCGGTCGCGTTTTACCAGGAAGGGGCCCACCCTTTCAAGTGAATGCAGGCGTGGTCTCCATTGCCTGCGGCACCATAGATTGAGCCGGGTCCGTCAAACCGCCGACCGCTGTCTACCGTACCCCGCAGAACCTTCCCGTTATACGAACCCCGATACGAACGAGCCCTTTCGCCGCGCGCAGGCCGACACGAGCCGACACCGCGCGGCTGACGTAAGGTCAGGCGCGTCAGACGCTTACGGCGCAGTCCCCTCGGGACGAAGCCGGGCATCCTTGGCCGTCGCTGAATCGCGGCGAACTTCGCCTTGGCAGGGCTCAGTGAAACAGGGAAAGGCGCCGCGCGACGTCTTTCCCGTTCTCGTTTTCCGACTCGCCCGCAACCGCGCTGACCGCCTCGCTCAGGCCTTTCGCGGCCCTTCCGGGAAGAGCGGGTCGAGCGTCTGCGCCAGCGCCTGGAGTTTGGCCGTCTCGGCCTCGGTGATGGGTCGGATCGTGGGCACCAGGTCCAGCGCCAGGCGGTGAACGGTCTCGTTGGAGGGCGGGACGGCGGCGACGACGGTCTGGCTCAGGGTGAAACGCAGGGCGAGTGTGGCCTCGCCCCGGTCGTGGACCGGCCGGTACCACATGCGGAACCGCTTGCGCAGCGGGTCGTCCTTGGTCCAGCGATTGCGGCACAGGCCTTTCATGGCAAGCACCGCCGTGCCGCGCGCTCGTGCCGCCTTGACCACCTTGGGTCCGAAGTCCATCTTCATCCAGGAGGCGAAACTGATCGGGAACAGGACCGAATCGAAGCGGAACCGCTCCAGGGCCGCCAGCGCCGCCTCCTCGGTATGGGCCGTGAAGCCGACGTACTTGACGCGGCCGGCCTTCTGCTGGTCGGCGATGAACGCCATGACGCCGCCCTCCGAGAACGCCGCGTCCACGTCGCGCCCCACCTCCTTCAGACAATGGAGTTGGTACAGGTCGAAGTGGTCGGTCCGCAGGCGCGCGAGCGACCGCTTGAACTCGACCTCGGCGCCCTCGGCGTCGCGGGCCTTCGTCTTGCACGCCAGGAAGACGTTCTTGCGGTACGGTTCGAGGGCGGGACCCAATTTCACCTCGGCGTCGCCGTAGGCCGGGGCCACGTCGAAGTAGTTCACGCCGCGCTCCACGGAGTCGGCCACGAGGCGGTTCGCCCTCTCCTGCTCCATGTTTCGCAGCACGAGTCCGGGGAACCCGATGATCGAGAGCCTGACGCCGTCCCGGCCGTAGGAACGAAGCGGCATCTTCGCTGCCGCCGCCTGAGACGGAGCGCCCTGAAGCGCCACCGCTGCCGCGCCCAACGCCGTCGTCTTCACAAACGCTCTACGTTTCATCGCCTTCGCCTTTCACGCATCGCGGGGCATCCCCGCCCCGTTCGACTCCGCCTCAAGCATACGTGGACCCTGCGCAGAAGGCAAGGCGCACAGGGTCGCATGGCGGTGGACGGGGAGGGCACGGCTGCGGCGCGGGCGACGCTAGCCCGGCGGTCGGTCGGTCCGCTTACGTTTTGCCACCAGGAACGTCCTCAGGCACGCCAGGCCGATGAACAGGATCGAGCCCAGCGCCAGGTCCGGCACGTTGACGCCCCAGGCGGCCAGGCCGAGTCCGATGGACACGACGACCGCCACCGCCCAGGTCAGGACGAGATCGGTCCGTCTCTTGCCGCCGGTCGACCGGGCCGGCGCTTCCGAAAGTGGCGGGGTGACCTCGGCGCGTGGGGCCTCACGGCGGTCCCGCCGAGGGACGGCGCGGCGCTCCATCCGGGCGGGCGCGGGATGGGCGCCCGGCTGGACGGCCGCACGCGCCAGGGCGTCGAGCGCATCGGCCGCCGTCCGTCGCACCGGCGCAGGAGGCGCCTGCGTCGCCTTCGGCTGCGGCGGAGCGACGGGCGTTCCGCCGGCGAGGCTGCCAAGCGCCGCAGCGGCCTGCGCCGTCTCGGGCGTCGGCGCCTCCGTCGGCGGAGGCGGCGACGGTGCGGCAGACGGACTCGTCGCGCTTGCCGTGCGCGGCGGGGCCTGCGGTGAAAGGCGGGCTATGATCGCGCCGCGTGCAAATGTGTACACAGGCGGCTGGACCGTACCGTCCGGCGAGAGAATCTGGAGCGGCACCATGCGCGGGGCCGTGAACTCGAAACCGCACGTCGGGCACTGGACCCGTTCGCCGGAATGGTCCGGAAACACGACCAGTTCCGTATCGCACGCCGGGTTCGGACACATGAACGCCCACACCCGCTGTGCACCGGTGTGAGGCGGAGGTGGCGGAACCGCGCCGGTGCGGGCCGCCGGACGAGCCGGCGCCTCGAACCGACGTGAACGCCATGTCTTCCCACGCGCGGTCTGCATGGCCGCTGCCCCTGAGGACGGTGTCTCCGCAATGGTCGACCGTACCACGTCTGTCGGCTCGTTTGCCACGGCGAATGCAGAAAAACCCGCGCCGTAGCAGCCGTCCTGCAGGCGTCAATACTCCGGCGGTCGGGGCAGGACGTACGGCCGGCCGGTCGTCTCGGCGGTTCGCACCTCGACGGGCGTCTGGTATCGTTGCGTCACGTCCTCCGCCGAGATGTACCGCACCTGCGGCGCCCAGACCATCGGGAAGAACCGGTCTGTCTTGCGAAAACTCACCGCGTAGATGCAATGCATCGGGTGACTCGGGTCGACGGCGGTTCGACACTTCTGCGTGAACCACGCCCGGTCGAGTTCATTCGGCTCGGCCGCTCCAAGGTAGTGCCACCCATCGTCCCAGATTTCCACCCACGTGTGGTTTCCGCCGTGCTGACCGGCGCCGTCGGTGATCCGTTGCTTCCAGCACGGAATACCCACCAACCGGGCCGGCACACCAACCGCGCGGCAGGCATCGGCGAGCAGGATCGACAATCCCGTGCACGAGGCGAAGCCGGTTTTCACGGACTCGGCAGGGCTCTGGTCGGGCCTGGTCCGCTTCCGGGCGTGGTAGCGGACGTTGAGTTCCTTGAAGGCGGTCGCGTTGAGCATCCTGGCCGCCTCGCCCGGCGTGTCAATCTGCCAGGCCCTCTTCCCGAAGCGGTCGAAGAAGTCGTTCCGCCACGCGCCGCGCCGCTCGGTAACGTTCGCGTAGGGCAACACGCAGTTGCGGTAGATCTCGTCGGGGATGCGTTTGCCCCAGGGCGCTTTCGCCCGCGCCTGCTGCGCGAGACGGACGTTTTCCAGCACGGAGTCTGCGCCGAGCGTCTTGAGGTCGCGATCGGGCATGTTGGCGATCAGGAAAACCACGTTGCCGAGTTCGTCATCGGACGCTTTCTCGAGGGCCGACGCGAGTTCCACGTCATTCTTGCCCGCACGCGTCAGCGCAGCGCCGACTGCTTTACGGTCGGCCTCCGGCACGCGCCTGAGCGCCTTTTCAATCGCCGGCCGGTCCTTGCCCGCTGCCTCCGACGGAGAGGCGGGCGGATTGGCTGCAGACGCAACGCGGCCCGGAAGGGGCTTCGGCAGTCGCCCCTGCGTCTCGGCAACCTTGCCGGTGCCTGTCGATTCACGCACAGCCCCCGCGCAGATACCCCCGTCGTCCATCGCCAACGAAGGCGATGCCGTCAGAAACCCAACGAGCAATCCCGAACACAGGCTGCGACCCATCCGATGCATAAGTGTCTTCTCGTCAAAACGCTTCATGGCCCCATGCCGAGAGGGCCGGCACGCGCGCTGCGCGGGACATTACGCAGGCGGCCGCGGAAGGACGTACGGCCGGCCGGTAACCTCGTCGGTTCGGACCTCGACCGCCGTCTCGTAGACGGGCGAGAGGACCTCCGGCCGGATGACCTCGTCGGGCGTTCCGGCGGCGACCACCCGGCCCTCGTCGATGAGCACCAGACGGTCGGCATACGCTGCCGCAAGGCTCAGGTCGTGGCTGACGGCGACGACGGTCTTGCCCTCCTCGGTCACCAGGCGCCGGAGCAGACCGTAGATGCCGTGCTGATGGCGGATGTCGAGGAACGAGGTCGGCTCGTCCAACAGGATGACGTCGGGTTCCTGGGCGAGGGCCCGCGCGATGATGACCCGCTGCCGCTCCCCGCCCGACAGGTCCTCCAGGCTGCGCTGGGCGAACCGCTCGGTGTCGGTCCGCCTGAGCGCCTCGCGGGCGGCATGCCAGTCGCCGCTCGACTCGAACCCCAGGGCGCCGGTGTGCGGCGAGCGGCCCATCAGAACGGTCTCGAGCGCCGTGAAGCCGACCGCCGCCAGCGTTTCCTGCGGCACGTAGGCCACGCGGCGTGCGATCGACCCGGGCGGGTACGCTTCGAGCGGCGTCCCCGCGAGGCGGACGCGTCCCCGTGACGGCACCAGCAGCCCCACGAGCATCCTGAGCAGCGTCGTCTTGCCGCAGCCGTTTGGTCCGAGGACGCACGCCAACCGCCCGCGTGCCACGGCCACCGTCAGGTTCCGCAGAACCGGCTCGCCGGGCGTGTAGGCGAAGGCGAGTCCCTCTGCCGCCAGGTACGCGTCGCCGGCTATCGGATTTCGGTTTTCCGTCGCCATCGCGTTCTCAGAAGGTAGATGAAGAAGGGTCCGCCGGCCATGGCCGTCAGCACGCCCACCGGCGGCGCCACGCCGCCGATGCCCTCGAGCAACCGCGTCGCCAGGTCCGCCGCCACCAGCAGCGACGCGCCGAAGCACGCGACCGCCGGCACCAGACGGCGGTGGTCCGGCCCGAGGGCCATCCTGAGCAGGTGCGGGCAGATCAGGCCGACGAACCCGATCGGGCCCGCCAACGCCACCGACGCGCCCGTCACGAGGCTCGCCGTCACGAACGTCACCAGCCGCAGGCGGTTGACCGGCACGCCGAGCGCCCCGGCGGTGTCCTCGCCCACCGCCACCAGGTTGAACCCCTTGGCCAGGAAGGCGAACAGGACGGCCGCCGCCAGCGCCAGACCACCGACGACCGCCACCAGCGACCACTTCGGGTCGAAGGTGCTGATGGTGCCCATCATCCAGTAGGCGATCTCGCCGCGGCGCTCCGGGCTCGCGAGCGCCGTCACCAGCATGATGGCGGCCCCGTAGAAGGCGTTGATGATAACGCCCGTCAGGAGCAGCGTGTACGGTTCCAGCCGCCCCCGACGCTGGGCCACTGCGTACACAACGCCCACCGTCACGAGGGCGCCGACGAAGCCGAAGACCGGCGCCGCGACGGCCGTCAGGTAAAGGCTCGACAGAATGACGCCGAGGCCGGCGCCGCCGGAGACGCCCAGGACGTACGGTTCGGCCAGGGGGTTTCTCAGGAGCGCCTGGAAGGCGAGTCCCGCCAGGGCGAGCGCCGCCCCGACGACGGCGGCCGTCAGCACCGAGTACAGGCGGAGGGTCAGGACGTCGCGGGTCTTGTCCCATGCGTCCCAGGCCCAGATGTTCTCGGCCCCCAGGACGACGGCCGCCGCCGACACCGCGAGCAAAAGCAGGACCCATGCGGCCAGTGCCCGGAGGTATCGCCGCGGTGTCAGTGGCCGGGTATTCACGGCCGGTTCCGCTCCCGGAGTGGACGGATCCCGCGCGGGCCGCCCCTGTGGATGATGCGGGCGAGGCGTTCGGCGGCCAGACCGACGGTCGGGCCGGGAATCGTCAGAAACTCGTCCTGGAGGATGTAGACGCGGCTGTTGGCCACGGCCGGGATGCTCTTCCAGTTCAGCCAGGCCTGGCTGATGGCCTTGAGCCGGTCGGGTGCGGCGTCCTTGCCGACGGCGTTGATGATGACGACCTCGGGCGCCAGTTGAATCGCCCGCTGCGGCGTGATGGTCGGCCAGTCGGCCGTCTCGGGAAAGGCGTTCTCGCCGCCCGCCACGTTCAGGAGTTCATCGACGAAGGTGCCTCGGCCCGCCACCATCATGTTGGGCGACCCGACCGTCATCGGGAAGGCGAACAGAACCTTCGGCCTGGGGCGGCCTTCGACGAGGCGGCGCACCTCGCGCAGTTCGTGCTGGATGTCCTCGCGGAGGGTCTTGGCGGGGGCGGTGCGGCCGGTTTCGCGGCCGATCACATCGATCGTCTCCATCAGTTCGGCCATCGTGTCGGACTCCAGCGCCACCGTCCGGATGCCGAGGCCCTCGATCGTTCTGACCACGTCGGCCCGTTTCGTGATGATGAAGGCGACGGTCGGCTCGAGCGAGACGATGCGTTCGAGGTTCAGGTGGAGGGTGTCTCCGACGGCGGGGATGGTCCTGGCCTCTTTGGGGAAATCGCAGTGGGTCGAGCGGCCGACGATACTGTTGCCCAGCCCCAGGGAGAAGAGGATCTCGGTGACGTTCGGCGTGAGGCTGAGGATCCGGAGCCCCTTGGGCTTGAAGTCGTCTTCCCCGCCAGGGGGCGCTGATTCCTGGCATCCGACCGCCAGCGCGGCCGCCATCGCCGCCGCCAGAACCGTGTAGAGCGTTGAGTGTTTCATGTCCCCGATTCTAGGCCGGGCCGCGAGGGCTTGCAAGCGTTTCCGGCCGGCGCCGGCACGAGGTTTTCTAATCCCGCGTATTGGCGCTTGACTTTGCGCCGAGATGTGGTACAGTGACGGCGACAATTGAATAGGAAACCGGGAACAGGGAAGGTGGTGAGAAGCCACCGCGGTCCCGCCGCTGTAAGCGAGGACGAAAGGCCTGACTTTCGGTCACTGCCCGAACGGGCGGGAAGGCCGGGCCGAGTAGGATGATTCGCGAGCCAGAAGACCTCTCTCGGTTTCCAGTGACGCTTGGCATTCCTCGCGGACTGGGAATAGTCGGCCAGAGAAGGTTGCGTCTGAACCTTCGGTCTCCCGCGCGGGGCCGGAGGTTTTTCTTTGGGCTTCACCGTTGTCTTCTGCCGCACCCGGCGACAAGGGGCGCCGGGCACACTTGGACTGTGGGGGAGGTTGCGAGGATGGCAACAATGCGTCATACATGGATTGGTTGTGGGACGGTTCTGGTGATGGTGGCTGCGATGTCGGCCCCGGCGGCGGGCATGCGCTACGCCGATTTCGTGCACGCTTACACGTGGGGCAACGGAGAGGCCGGGTACGATGACCCGTCCGGCGCGTTGGGCCGGCCGGAGCGGATGACCGGAGAGGGTACGGACTTTCCCGCTCAGGTCGAGCCGATGAACCCGCCGTGGCTTGCGACCGAGATCGCCTCCATCGGGCCCGACTCGGGCGAGTTGGTCCTGGGGTTCAACGGGCCCGTCTTGAACGATCGCGGCGATGGGTTTGATGCCGATCTCATCGTCTTCGGCAACACGTTCTTCACCGGCGACTTCAGCAACTGGCCGGACGTTTACATCACCACGCCCGCCGCCACGAACGCCGAGGTCGGCAAGATCGAGGTCAGCCAGGATGCCGCCGCGTGGTACGAGGTGCCGGGCGTCTTTGCGGACAGCCTCTGGCCGACGCTCGGATACGTCGGGGCCGACGGCGTGACACCCACGAACTTCTGGGAGCCGATGGCCCCGTCTTTGGCGCTCTCGGACTTCGACGGTTTGTCGCTTGCCGACGCCGCGGCCCTCTACGGGACGAGCGGCGGCGGCGCAGCCGTTGATATCTCCGGCGCCGTTGACGAGCACGACGCCCCGGCCGGGCTCGACTGGATCTCGTTCATCCGCGTCACGGTTCCTGCCGGCGAGACGTACAGCACCGAGGTGGACGGCGTGGCGGTGGTGCCCGAACCGGCGACGCTGGGCGTTGTGGCCCTGGGGTCCCTGACGGCCCTGTGGCGCCGGCGGCGGGGATGATGCTTGCCCGATTTCCCTTTTAGACAAACCAGGAAAGGTAAGGTAATATGATGAGACCAATTATCATGCTTGGCGCCGCCTCGATCATCCTCGCGGCCGCAGGCGGCGTTGGCGCCGCGCCTTATAACCTCAACGGCCACTGGGTCGAGGTCGATTACTGGGCCGGAAGCGGAGCGAACGAAACCGCCCTCGTCATTGACTGGAACGGCACGAACGGCCCGTACATCTCCGAGACCCACGCCTGGGGGTACCGGTGGAGCGGGGCGGGCTACGTCTCCGGCGCGCTCGCCGCCATCTCGGCCGCCGGCGGGCTGAACGTGACCGTCGGCCACGGCGGCGGATTCGTCAACGACGCTCTCTACAACGACGCCGACGGTGACAACCACACCAGCGCCGGCTACACCGGCTGGTGGTGGGCGGGAGAGACCTCCGACGGCGGCCAGACGTGGACCGGGAACCTCCTCGGCGTGGACCAGGAACCCCTTGGCCAAGGCAAGATCGAAGGGCTGAACATGGACTCCGGCGCCTGGACACCCGACACGTTGACCATTCCCGTACCCGAACCGGCCACGATGGCGCTGCTCGTTCTGGGTGCGGGGGCGGTTCTCGCGCGCCGGCGGAGGACATAGGTTGTGGACGCCCACGTGAGTGGTGCGCGGCGGGCCGGAGTCTGTCCTGAGCCTGTCCAGCGGGCACCGGCCGCGCACGAACCTGAGAAGCGGATGCGGCAGCCTACGCGCGATGGCCGACCGACAAGTCGCCGCGGCTTCACGCTGGTGGAACTGCTCATCGTCATCGCCATCCTCGGCCTGCTGGCGGCGATGCTGACCCCGGGTCTGAGCAAGGCCTTCGAGGTGGCGGACCGGGTGACGTGCGCATCAAATCTCCATCAGTTGGGTCTGGCGATTAACCTGTACCTCAAGGACAACGACGGCGTGTTCTTCGCCATTCGTGATCCGAACGATCCCGCGACGCCGGAGGACGAAAGCAACCTTTGGTACTTCGGCTACGAAACCGGCACCAGTTGGTCGGGCACCGCCGAAGGCGAGCGCGTGCTCGACAAAACTCGGGCCAAACTCTATCCCTACACCGACGCCTACGCGGGCATCGAGATATGCCCGGCATTCAATCATGACGGGCCGTACAAGGCGAAGTTCCGCGGCAAATGGTGGACCTACGGCATCAACAAGGTCCTCTCGCCCGACCGGTTCCTCAGCCCCGGTACGCCGTGCGGCAGTATCCTTGATATCGGCGGCTGCGACACCTCTCGCACGGTCGTGATGGCCGATGCCGCTCAGGTCAACACCTTCCAGGCCCCGGCCTCGCCGGGCAATCCCATGCTCGAGGAGTGGCACTACGTGCAACCCGAGGACAGCCGGTTCCCCGACTACCCGCACGTCCACTTCCGCCACGGCGGGCTCGCCAACGTCCTGTTTGCCGACTGGCACGTCGAGGCGTGCTCGCCCAAGGAGGGCAGTTACGACCGGCGTCTGCCGTCGGCCAGGGTCGGGTGCCTGGACGGCGAGGAAGTGCGCTTCCGTCCCCGCCGCTGACCGGGCAGCGGTTTCGTGTGGCCACGCCTTTTCCCGTCTGCCGATTAGAACTACAACGTTACCTGTGCGGCTGCCCGTTCCGCGCGGCGGCCTTCCCAGGCCGCCGCGAACGCAGTTTATGCCTGTTCCTGGTGGCCTGGGAAGGCCACCAAGCGGACAAAAAGGCGAAATAGCGTTGTAGGATTAGAACTACAACGTTACCTGTGCGGCTGCCCGGGTGTCGCTCGGCCGGGGAAAAAGCGGGTCAGGGCCACTTTGGCGGTCCAACGGGGCCGTATCCGTTTGATCGGCCAAACGCCCCAAGGAAACAGGCGGCCGCAGCAAGGAGAGCGACGCGATGGCCCGCCGCATGGTATTCGGGGCCGTCGGATGGCTGGCCGTGTCTCTGTCGGCCGCCGCCGCGGCGCCCGCCCCGCCTCAGGAGCCGCCCGTCCGGGCGACGGTCGTCAAGAAGGCCTATCCCCTGAAGCCGCCGGGGCCGAACGCAGCGGAATCCGGCGACGCGAAGACGTACACTGCCGACGCCATTATCCTCGAGAACGCCTACATTCGCGCCACCGTCGTGCCGTCCCTCGAAGCGCGGCTGTCGCGCGTCGTCTTCAAAAGAGGCGGCCGCGACCTCTTCTGGGTCAACGACGTGCCGGCGGCGTGGTCGCTGGAGGGGACGTTCTTCCCGTTCCCGCTGCACGAGGTGGGGCAGGCGGCCGAGGCGACAACGGCGTGGCGGATCGTCCGCAGGCCCGACGGATCGGTGACCGTGGCGATGGACCGGCGGTTCACGCAGTTCGCGGGGTCGGCGTCCCGGCCGGACCCCCGTTTTTCGGCCCTTCGGATGGCAACGTACGTGACGTTGCGGCCGGAGTCGGCGGTTCTGGAGTACGTGGCGCGGCTGGACAACCGGCTGCCCATACGTCACGGGTTCCGTCTGTGGAACGTGGCCCGGTTCCCCCGTCAGGCCGGCGCGACGGTGCTCTTTCCGGTGGGGTCGGTGACGGACGGGCGTCTGGGCCGGATTCAGCCGTGGCCGGTCTCAGGCGACATCGACCACAGCCGCCTTGGGGCGGGGGCCGTCTCGGTCTTCGGCGCCGACACGCAGGGCGACTGGACCGGCGTGTACTATCCGGAGGCCGACGCCAATCACCTCATCCTCAAGCCGCGCTACACCGCGCCGGGCGCCAGGCTGCACGTGATGAAGGCCAAGTCGAGCATCAAGGATGAGCCCGCGGGCGCCGACCGGACCATCGAGATCTGGAACGGGTCGAACCCGACCTTCGACCACCCCGGTCACTACCTCCAGGCGTTCGGCGCCTACGTGCTTCCCCTGAAGTTGGCGATGGTGACGGGGATCGGCCGCATCGACTGGGCCAACGCCTCCGTCGCCGTCTCCTGCGAGTCGAGTAAGACGGGGACGGTGGTGCGTGTGGTGTCGCTCCGGCCGGTGCCGGGGTGCCGCGTCATGGTCCGCGCGAAGCAGGAGACCGCTCAGGCCGGCGGCGCGTTGCGGCCGGACCGGCCGCTCGTCGTCGAACTCAAGAAACGGGCCGAACGCGTCCTGGTGACGGTGTTTGACGCCGAAGGCGACGAGTTGGCGGAGGTCAGCCTGCCGTACCGTCTGCGGCCCACGCCGCCGGAAGACCTCAAGGCCGTCGAGGCCGAGATGAAACCGTGGAACTGGACGGCGATGGAACTGGCCGACTGGTCCGGCCGGGGGGCGCCCCACCTGCCCGACGCCGCCAAGACGCTCATCGCCAACCTGGCCACCCACGACGTCGAGTCGGTGCTGGCGGCGGCCCGGGTACTCATGCGGACCGACCTGCCGGGGTCCGCCCGGTGGCAGTCCGTCCGAAACCGGCTGGACTTCATCGTCGGCCGGCAACCCGACCACGCCTACGCCCGTGCGTACCTGGGGATGATGTTGGCGTTGGAGGCGCGTGGCCGTCCGACGCCTGCCGCCGCGCGGCACTTTACGGAGGCCGAGCGGCTGCCTGCGGGGCACTATCTGACGGCCCTCGGCGCCTTGGCCGCAGGACGCATGGTCAAGGGCATAAGCCACCTGAGACGGTGCGCCTCGGAGACGCCGCCCATCGCGATGGGGCTGGGACGGCGGGCCATCGCGGGCAACGAGCGGCTTCACCCGGCGGCACTGGTTGGCGGGCAGTGGCCGGCGATGCTGCTGGCGGCGGTACGCGTGGAAATCAGTCAGACGCGACCCGCTATCGCGGAACTCAACCAGTTGCTGACCCTCGACCCCGCCCGAGGCGAGGCGCTGGCCGTGCTGGCCGACGCCTACGCGAAGGCCGACCGTCCCGCCGAGGCCAAGGCCGCGCGGGACGAGGCCGCCCGCCTCTTCACGTTCAACCCACGTCTCAAGCAGGACTACGACGCGCTGCTCCACGAGGCCCGTCTGGGCGAGTGGACCGGCATCCCTCGGCCGTGACGGGGCCGGGGGGTTCTCCCACGCATGGTGGACCTCGCGGGTGGTCTCTGCGGGGTCGGGATTGGCGTCGCCGGTCTGTTCTGTCGGATTATTTCTCACACAGCAGGCTGCCGGACGCCGATAGGCAGGTTGGGATGAGATGATGTAACTGTTGGGGGTCCTGAACGGGTCCCCACGCGCTGGGAGGGCACTGGGATGGTCAAGGACCTGCGCGCCTCGACCACGGGGATCCGAGTTCACCAGTTCGTTACCGGCAGTTTGCCGGTTATCGCGTACCTGTCGGACTGGCTTCCCCCGCTGTGGACGGCCTTCGGCCTGTCGGTCCTGGCCCTCGTCTCCGACCGCCTGATCCTTCTGGACTGGCTCGTTGGCCACGAGAAGCACTCGTTCGAGCAGGAAGACCCCGGACAGCGGGCGGGCCCGCTCCGCCTGGACGAGTCGATGCGGGTCATCCTGCTGGGCAGTGGAGTGATCCTGCTGACGGCCGGTCACCCCATCGGATGGTTGCCGACCCTTGCGGTGGCAACCGCCTCGGTCATGGAAGGCACGACGGCGTTCTCCTTCGCGCTGCTGGTCTATGCGTTTCTGAAGGTGTGCCTGCGGTCCATCTGGCCGGACAAGGCGGCCGGGAACGGGGATGCAGCCGGTCATCCGGGCAATCCCAACTGCGTCGTGTGCCGCGTCCTCGGGTCCGCCCCCTACGACCGGTGCCGCTGGTGTCGGCTGTCGAGCATCCGCTGGTGCTGCGGTCTTCAGACGACGCTGCTGATGGCGTTGTTGCTGGTCATTGCGTTCCTGCTGACGGCGGCGTTTGGGCCGGCGATGACCAAGGTGCTCGTCACGCTCAGCATCGTGGGCGTGGTGACGCTGTCGCTGGCCATCAGCCGACAGACCGACGACCTGATCGGAACCCTGAACAACCTGGAGGAGGCCCGTGAGCGGACGGCCCGGCGATGCGCGTTCCTCGAGCGTCTCTCGCTGGCGGGTTCGATTCAGGAAGCCGCCGACGCCACCGTGGCCCACGTCGCCGAAGCCATCGGCGCACGCCGCGTCAGCGTTATGCTTATCGAAGGCTCGTTCCTGGAGATCGCTGCGGCCGTCGGAATCCCCAACGAGGTGGTCGAGCAGGTCCGCGTTCCGATCCCGAACCGGATCTGCGGCCAGGTTTTCGAGAGCGGGGTGCCGGTGGTCGTGAACGACCTGGGCACCGATGCGTTTATGGAGACGATCGGTCTGGACGCGGGCGACAGCATGGCCTCGTTCCCCCTGGCGACCGCCGCCATGAAGACCGCCACCCGCAAGATCGGCGTCATCAACGTGACCGATCGCGAAGCGGGCGAGTTCTCCGAGGAGGACCTCTCGGAGTTGCAGTTCACGGCCGAGGTGGCCGCCATCAGCCTCTCGGGCCAATTGGGACGCCGCGACATCGAGCGCGGCAACTACGCAGCCATCCGGTCGCTGGCCCTGGCCATCGAGGCCAAGGACCCGTGCACGCACGGACACTCGCTCCGTGTCCAGGTCTGGGCGACCGCCGTCGCCAGGGAACTCGGACTGACGGGCGACCGGCTCCAGGCGCTGGCCTACGCCGCCGAACTGCACGACATCGGCAAGATCGCCATCCCCGACGAAATCCTCAAGGCGCCTCGGAAACTGATTCCAGAGGAATGGGCCATCATCCAGCAACACCCACGCCGGGGCACGGAGATGGTGCGGCACCTGGAGTTCTTGGGCAGCGTACGGGAGGCGATCCTCCATCACCACGAGCGGCTCGACGGCAGCGGCTACCCGGACGGCCTCGCCGGTCACAAGATTCCGATCGAGGCCCGCATCCTGGCCGTCGTCGATGCCTACGACGCCATGACCAGCAGCCGACCGTACCGGCCACCACTTTCCCACGAGGATGCCGCCGCCGAACTTCGGCACGCTTCGGGCACCCAGTTCGACCCGGCGTGCGTGGACGTGTTCCTGAAACTGCTGGGCGAGCGGGCCGAACGCGTTGCCGTTGGCGCCTCGGCGTCCGAGAATGGCTGAGGCTTCTGTGCGACCGGCTGTGACATACACTTGTCACACCCCTTGTCGAATTGGCTGGATGGGCCCCGGCCACGTCTGTATACGAGAGTCAGGCAGCAGGATACACCGCCCTCCGCGCTGGGGGGGCCTTGAACACGCGGTCGCCAAGGTGACCGCCGGGAGCGCTGCGGCCACGGGCCGGCGGCGCTTCCGTTTCGCCCCGGGCGTCGCCAACCCCCCCCCGCGTTGCCTTAACGGTGGGCGAGGACCGGCACGTCGGGTGGCACGGCAGCCCGAAGGGCGGCCGTGTTCGACGCCGGGCACCCACGCCGGGCGCCCACGCCGGGCCCCCACGGCCACGCGTCGCCTTGCCGCGGCACCTCCCCCGCCACCGGAATCTTCGCAAGGGGGGTACGATGTCTGGGGCACTTCCCACTGCCTCGCCGCGATGGGCTTGACCCTTGTGCCGCCGTCTGGTAGCCTACGCCCGGCTTGAGACTCGGTAAGGAGACGCCGCGTGGGTGAGGTTATGGTAGGGCTAATCGGCGGGACGGGCCTCGGAGAGGCCATGACCGACCAGGCCGACGGTGAACTCAGAGAGATCGAGACCCCCTTCGGGAACCCGTCGTCGCCGATCCTTCTGACCGAGATCGAAGGCCAGGCGACGGCCGTCCTCGTCCGTCACGGCGAGGGGCACCGGTTCAGCCCGTCGCAGGTGCCGTACCGGGCCAACCTCTTCGCCCTGAAGCGCCTCGGCGTGACGCACATCCTGGCGTCCGGCGCCGTGGGCAGTCTCAGGGATTCGATCCACCCGCGCGACCTCGTCATCTGCGACCAGGTCATTGACCGGACGGTCCGTGGACCGAAGACGTTCTTCGACGAACTGGCCGTCCACGTGGGTTTCGCCAACCCGTTCTGTCCGGGCCTGCGCGGGCTGCTGGTCGAGTGCGGCATGGCGATGGACACGACGGTCCACACGCGCAGCACGTACGTGTGCATGGAGGGGCCGCAGTTCTCGACGCGGGCCGAGAGCAATCTGCACCGCCAGTGGGGCGCCGACCTGGTAGGCATGACGTGCATGCCCGAGGCGAAACTCGCCCGCGAGGCCGAAATCTGCTACGCCCTCATCGCCGTCCCCACCGACTACGATTGCTGGCGCCCGCACGAGCCCGGCCTCTCGCCCGACGCCGTCCTCGAAAGCATCCGCGCCAACGTCGAAGCCGGGGCCGCCGGCGCCGTCGCCCTCATGAAGCAGACCGTGCCGCGCATCGCCGAGACCGTCGGCCCCGAGTGCGGCTGCCGCAGCGCCCTGGCACGTGCCATCTGGACCGACCCCAAGGCCATCGACCCCGAAACAGCCAAACGCCTCGAACCGCTTATCGGCAAGTACGTGGACCGGTGAATGCTTCGGCCGACGTCGTTGCCGACGGCGGACGGGCGTGGTATACTGCTTCAAGCGGCAAGAAAGGCCGGAGGCAGGGCATGAAGACCATCAAGATCATCGTTGAGAGGCATCCCGACGGGTACGTGGCTTACCCCCTGGGGCTGAAGGGAGTGGTCGTCGGAGAGGGTGACTCATATGACGAGGCTCTGGCCGACGTGAAGTCCGCTATCCGGTTCCATATCGAGACGTTCGGCAAGGAAGCCTTCGACGATGAGGGTCCGCCCGTCTTGGAAGCCTTCATCGCCGAGACCGGGGTGCCCGGCTGATGGCCAAGTTCCCCGTGGATGCCGCGCGGCAGCGTGTCCTCCGGGCGCTCGGCCGGCTGGGCTTCGAAGTCGTCCGCGAGCGAGAACACATCGCCATGGTGCGGCAGAACCCGGACGGCAGCCGCACGCTGCTGACGCTTCCGAATCACCCGCGCATCAAGGGCTCCACGCTTAGGATGATCTGTACACAGTGCGGTATCGCCCGAGACGACTTCCTTAACGCCTACGAGGCGTCGTAGCGGCCCTGGAGACGGGAGAAGGGACGCCGAGGATCCCCCAAGTGCTGCGCTTCTCGCACAAAGGGGTCGTGGAAATAGCAGGAGAAGGGGCTTGCTATGGACTGGCCGAGTCTTGTGGTGGCGTGCGTCGCGGCGATCGGCGGCCCTGCGGTCGCGGTCGTCGCGCTTGTGCTCAGTTTCAAGGAGAGAAGGGCGGGCCTCAGACAGGCGGTGTATGAGAAGCAGCTAGAGGCGTGCGAGCGGGTCTTGCAGGCTGCCGTCAGTTTGGCCAACAAGACGTTCTGGATCATCCGAGAGCACACGGATCGGGAGGTGTCTCCCGAGACGATTCCCGGTGTGGTGAACACAGAAACGGAGCAGGAGTACAAGCGGTGGCATGACACGACATTTGTGTGCAGGGCGTGGTTGCCGCAGAAAGTGCTGGACGGCGTCGGGCTTTTCTACCAGGCCTTCGCTCGTGTTAGCACAGGGCAATGCCAAGGTGAAGATGCTGTCCAGTTGCTGGGCAAAGCCTACACTCAACTGTACACCTGTATTCGCGCCCGCCTTGGGATCGAGCCTTTGGCTGATGAAACGAGCAAGATGATTGGCAGCGTCAAGCCGCCGAAGGTCGGATGACAAGTAGGCTGCGCAGCGGGGCGGCGTCGCGCAAGTCAGCCGGGGCCGATCACTCATCTGCCAGGGCTTTCATCCGCACGTTGTCGATGCATGCCTGCACGTCGTCCAGATTGATCTCACCCGCCTGCACCTGCATCGTGGATGCCGTGCCGCAGGCTACGCCGTGGCGGAGGCACTCGTCGGGCGTCTTGCCGGCGGCATGGCTGTGGACGAATCCGGCCAGCAGGGCGTCGCCGGAGCCGACGGTGTTGATGATGCGTTCGTTCTCGACGTTGGGCGTCGCCCGCCAGGCGCCGTCGCGGCGGAACAGGTAGGCGCCGCCCGCGCCCAGTGTGACGATGACCTCGTCGATGTGGGCCAGCAGCGACTTGGCCGTCGTGCGCAGATGCGTGTCGCTTGTGACGGGCCGGCCGGCGATCTCGCCCAGTTCGTCGCGGTTCGGCTTGACGAGCCAGAGGCGGCCGGCTTCGCGGACGGGTTCGAGGCCGTGGCCGCTTGAATCGACGGCCACGCGGGCGCCGTTGGCGGCGCACACCGCCAGGAGGTCGGCAAAATCGCCGGCCGTCATGCCGGCCGTCAGGCTCCCCGCAAAGAGCACGTACGATCCGGCGCCGGCCAGGATGCCGAGTTTCTTCTTGAGCCGTTCCAGGTCGCCGGCCGACAGGCTGAAGCCCACGTCGCGCACGTGCGTATCGACCTTGCGTGCGGGATCGACCAGCGTGATGTTCTCGCGCGTCGGGCCGCGCACCTCGAACAGGTCGACCCGGACGGGCGTCCGGTCGAAACTCTGCTCGAACCGCGCGCGGTCGCCCTCGCCGACGAATCCCGTCAGGATGCAGGTGGTCCCGAGCGTTCCCAGCAGCCGCGCGACGTTCACGGCTTTGCCGGCGGGCTGGATCGACATGAGCCGCCCACGAGCGTGGCTGCCGATATCGAGGTTCGGCGTCTCGAGCGTCCGGTCGATCGCGGGGTTCAGGGTGACGGCTATGAGGGTCGGCATGTTTCGTGCCATGGCAGCGCCCGGCTTATCCGAAAAAACAGGGGGCCAGGCCCACTGTTTTTTCGGACAGGCCCTGTTGCCCCAGTCGCGCCACATCGCGTTGTAGGACAAATCCTACAACGCCACAAGGGCATTTCGCGCGGTGGGTCTCCTGACCCACCGCGCGCTAAAACCCATTTTCGCCGTTGCGCGGCGGGTCAGGAGACCCGCCGCGCGGGACGTATCCCATCCCGCTAAGCGGACTTACGTAAGTCTTGCGCGGTGGGTCTCCGCACCCACCGCGCTTGCGACCGCCATATCGCGGCGGGGACTCCAGACCTGCCGCGCTTCAACTGCAAAAAACTTACCTGACCCCGCTTAGCCCTGGTTGCCCTCGTCGAATTCGTCGCCGCGGAAGGTCGAGCCGAGGTACACCCGTTTGACCTCGGGGTCCTGAATGAGTTCGGCGCTCGTGCCGTGCCGGAAGACCTTGCCCTGGTTGATGATGTAGGCCCGGTCCACGATGCCGAGGGTCGCGTGGACGTTGTGGTCGGTCACCAGGACGCCGATGCCGCGGTTCCTGAGGTTCCGGATGAACCCCTGGATGTCGAAGATGGCGATGGGGTCGACGCCCGTGAACGGTTCGTCGAGAAGCATGAGGCTCGGCCGGGTGACCAGGGCCCGGGCGATTTCGAGGCGTCGGCGTTCGCCGCCC
>Ga0307433_1000868_pt1 | contig 19530 bp, 14 predicted proteins | sample SalMarWE160210MG_FD_202166 | JGI IMG/M metagenome (GOLD analysis project Ga0307433, IMG submission 202166) | Salt marsh sediment microbial communities from the Plum Island Ecosystem LTER, Massachusetts, United States - WE1603-210 | ecosystem: Environmental > Aquatic > Marine > Intertidal zone >... | reverse complement strand
TGCGGGCCGAAGAATCTCGCCGTGGTCTTTGCTGTTTCGTCGTTTCCACGGCGAGACCCTTCGCTTCGCTCAGGGTGACAGCCACAACCGACACGCTAAACACGTACGGGACGTTGTCCCGGCCTACATGGGAGGAGGACGTTGCGATGAAGAAGGCCGTCAATCGGCGCAAGTTTCTGGTTACGTCTGCGGCAGCGGGGCTGGGCCTCGTGGGTGGCCGGCGGCTGGGCGCGGCCGAGTTCAAGACGACGCTCAAGAAGGCCGTGATCCGCGGCAAACCGACCGAAAAACTGCTCACCAACCTGAAGGCGTACGGGTTCGATGGGATCGAGACCACCGCCGCCGACGCCTCCCCCGCCGACGCCGAGGCCTGCCGCAAGGTGGGCGAGAAGGTCGGCATGCGAATCCACTCGGTCCTGCGCGGCTGGATGCAGTTCAACAGCAAGGACCCCGCCAAGGTCGAGGCCACCATCGCCAAGACGGAGACGGCCCTGCGCGCAGCGCAAGGCTACGGCGCCGACACCATTCTCCTGGTTCCCTGCCGCATCGGCGGCATGAAAACGCCCCAGCCGTGGGAGTTCGATATCGAGTTCGACCCGAAGAACGGGCACCTCAAGCGCGTCGTCAAGGGCGACAACGACCCGTTCAAGGATTACATCGCGGCCCACGACCACGCGACCGACGCCTCCGTCGAGGCCGTCAAGAAACTCATCCCGGCGGCCGAGAAGACCGGCGTCGTTATCGCCCTGGAGAACGTGTGGAACAATCTTTGGGTGAAGCCGGCCATCTTCGCCCACTTCATCAAGCGGTTCGGTTCGAGGTGGGTGCGGGCGTACTTCGACATCGGGAACCACGTCAGGTACGCCCCGCCGCAGAACTGGGTCCGGACGCTCGGGTCGCTCATCGCCAAGTGCCACGTCAAGGATTTCAAGTTGAACCCGGATGGGCGCGGCGGCAAGTTCATCAACATCCGCGAGGGCAGCGTCGATTGGCCCGAGGTCCGCAAGGCCCTCGACGAGGTCGGCTACAACGGCTGGATGAGCATCGAGACGAGCAGTTGCTCCGACGAGGAACACTCACGCCGCCTCGACCTGATCTTCGCCGGAAAGTAACCGCTGCGAGGGCGCCCGTCCGGCGCGCCGGTGGGCCCGGTGCCCGCGCCGGGTCTGGCTGGTTCAACCGCGCCGAGCCGCACGGGACCCTGTCCCTTCTTTGCTGAACGCGTGCCGGGGCGGAAGGGCCGCCCCCGGCGGGACGGGAAATGCCGGTTTACATGTCCCGGCTCTCCGTTTATCCTGGGTGACGCGGCGAACCGAAGGTCGTCCTGAAGCCGGCGCCGTAGACCCGCCGCGCTCGTGCCGGATGGGGACATTCAACACATCGTCCGGAACTCGGAAAGGAGGACGGCGTCGTGAACACGGCAAGCAGGTGGATGCTTTTGGCCGGCGCGCTTTCGCTGACGGCGGTCGCGGTGGGGTGTGCCCCGGGCAACGCGAGGGTGCACCGCTACGGTTCGGTCATCGGGATCAAGCCGGAGAACATTCCGGAGTACAACCGTCTCCACGCCGCCGTCTGGCCGGAGGTGCTGGCGAAACTCGAGGAGGTGAACATCCGCAACTATTCGATCTACCTCGCCGAGGTGAAGCCCGGCGAGTTCTACCTCTTCAGTTACTTCGAGTACACCGGCGACGATTTCAAGGCCGACATGGCCCGGATGGCGGCCGACCCCGACACCAAACGCTGGTGGACACACACCGACCCGCTCCAGGTGCCCGTGCCCACACGCAAGGAAGGCGAGCACTGGCACACCATCGAAGAGGTCTTTCACATGGAGTAGCACGACCGCGCCACTTACCGCGCGGCGGGTCTCCCGACCCGCCGCGCGGGCGGCGAAAATGGGCTTTCGAGCGCGGTGGGTCCGCAGACCCACCGCGCGAAATGGCGAAGTGGCGCTGTAGGGTTAGTACGACCGCGCAATAAACCTTCGTGGCAGTGCAGAACTGGTAGATGGAAGGAGGAACGCGATGGACGCAGCACGAAGAGGGTTGCTTGGTGTCTTCCTGGCCGCAGGGCTGGCCTTAACGCTCGTCTGCGAACTCCCGGCGGCCGTCGCTCAGGAGACGGACCCGTTTCTGAAGGCCCGTCCCGACGACCTGCGGTGGTGGCGGGAGGCCCGGTTCGGCCTGTTCATCCATTGGGGGCCCGTCAGTCTGAAGGGGACCGAGATCGGCTGGTCCCGAGGCGGCGAGCGGCGCGGCAGGAAGGGACGCGGACCGATCCCCGCTGAGGTGTACGACACCCTCTATAAGCAGTTCAACCCGACGAAGTTCAACGCCCAGGAGTGGGTCGGCATCGCCAAGGCCGCCGGCATGAAGTACCTCGTCTTCACCAGCAAGCATCACGACGGGTTCTCGATGTTCGACAGCAAACTGACCGACTACAAAATCACGAACTCGCCGTTTGGGCGAGACGTGGTGGCGGAACTGGCGAAGGCCTGCCACGAAGGCGGGCTGCGGCTGGGGTTCTACTACTCGCCTCCCGACTGGTATCACCCCGATTACCGGACGGCGGGCCACGCCCGTTACATCACGTTCCTCCACGGCCAACTGCGCGAACTGTGCACGAACTACGGCAAGGTGGACGTCATCTGGTTCGACGGCCTCGGCGGGAAGGCCTCGGACTGGGATTCGCCGAACCTGTTCAAAATGATCCGCCGCCTCCAACCCCACGTCATCATCAACAACCGGGCGGGGTTGCCGGGCGACTTCGACACGCCGGAGCAGCGCGTCGGCAAGTTCCAGATCGACCGGCCCTGGGAAACCTGCATGACCATCTGCCGCCAGTGGGCCTGGAAGCCCCGCGACACCATGAAATCGCTCAAACAGTGTCTCGATACGCTCATCCGCTGCACCGGCGGCGACGGGAACCTGCTCTTCAACGTCGGACCCATGCCCACCGGCGAAATCGAGCCGCGACAGGTCGAACGCCTCAAGGAGATGGGCGACTGGCTGCAACAATACGGCCAGAGCATCTACGCCACCCGGGGCGGCCCGTTCCGACCGGGCGCCTGGGGCGCGAGCACGCGAACGGGCAACACGATCTACCTGCACGTCCTCGGGTGGACGGGCGACTCGCTCACGCTGCCGCCCATCCCGAAGAAGATCGTCGGACACGCCGTCATGACGGGTGGGGAGGCCGACGTGCGCCAGACGGCCGAGGCCATCGAGGTCTCCGTGCCCCAGGCCCACCGGCAGGAACTCGACACCATTGTCGTCCTCCGGCTCGACGGTCCTGCGGCCGGGATCAAGGTCAGCGCCCTCCGCTCCGGGTCCGTCGCCGCAGGGAAGAAGGCCACCGCGTCGAACGTGTTCCAGAAGAAGGCCGAGTTCGCCCCCGCCAGGGCCTTCGACGACGATCCCGACACCCGCTGGGCCACCGACGCCGGCACCCGCCAGGCCTGGCTGGAGGTGGACCTGGGGAAGGCGACCAGCATCGACCGGACAGTCATCCACGAGGCCTACGCGGGACGCGTTCGCGAGTTCGAACTCCAGTGCAAGGACGGTGACGCGTGGCGTGTTTTCGCTCGAGGGACCACCCTCGGCGAGAAACGCATCCTGACATTCGCTCCCATTACCGCCCGCGTCGTTCGCCTCAGCATTGCGAAGGCCACCGACGGCCCGACGATATCGGAGTTTCAGTTGTTCACGTCCCGCTAAGGCGAGGGACACGCGCATGACTGAGCGGTCCGACATAGGTCCCCTGAGGTTGGTGCGCGGCGGGTCTCCGCACCCGCCGCGGATGGATGCCGCCTTGCGCGGTGGGTGCGGAGACCCACCGCGCAAAACTTATGTCGGACCGCTCAGCGTCAGAACGTGGGGTGTTCTGGTCGTAACCGCGCTCGCTGCGTGCGGTCTCGCAGCCGGCGCAGAGAGCGACCGGCCGTGGGACATGCTCACCGCCAAACCGCCGATGGTCGAGGCGTGGCGGGACATGCGCTTCGGCCTGTTCATCTGCTGGGGACCGGTGAGCCTGACCGGCAAAGAGATCGGCTGGTCGCGCGGCGAGCCGTCCTGGGGCCGGCGGCCGGGGGTCAGGGGCGCCAAAGGGCCCACGCCCGTCGAGGTCTATGACAACCTCTACAAGACGTGGAAGCCCGACAAGTTCGACGCCCGCGCGTGGGTCGGTCTCGCCAAAGAGGCGGGCGCCAAGTACATCATCTTTCTCATCAAGCATCACGACGGCTTCTGCCTGTTCGACTCCGCACTGACCGACTACAAGAGCACCGGCCCCGAATCGGCGTGGAAGGTGGACGTGATGAAGCACATCGCCGACGCCTGCCACGAGGCCGATGTCAAACTCATGATCTACTACTCCCAGCCCGACTGGCATCACCCCGATTACCTGACCGACCGCCACGACCGCTACATCCGGTACCTGCACGGCCAGGTCCGCGAACTGCTGACCGGGTACGGCCGCATCGACGGCCTGTGGTTCGACAATCTGCGGAGCGTCAGTCCGGCAACGGCCAGACTCTGGAACGCCGAGGCCCTCTTCAAGATGGCACGGCGGCTGCAGCCGCACCTCCTCATCAACAACCGCTGCGGCCTGCCGGGCGATTTCGATACGCCGGAACAACGCGTCGGCAGATTCCAGACCCCTCGCGCGTGGGAGAGTTGCATCACCCTCGGCACCCAGTGGGCCTGGAAGCCGGACGACCGCATCAAGTCCCTCAAGCAGTGCATCGACATCCTCGTCAGATGTGTCGGCGGAGACGGCAACCTGGCCCTGAACTCGGGCCCTATGCCCGACGGCCGCATCGAGCCGCGCCAAGTCGAGCGCTTCAAACAGATAGGCGCCTGGCTTGCCAAGTACGGCCGGAGCATCTACGGGACGCGAGGCGGCCCGTTCCGACCGGGCGCCTGGGGGGCGAGCACGCACAAGGGCAACACGATTCACCTGCACGTTCTCCAGTGGCCGGGCGAGAGACTCGTCCTGCCCGCCATCGACCGGCGGATCGTCTCGCACAGCGTGCTGACGGGCGGCCGCGCCGCGGTCGAGCAGACCGACGAGGGCATCACCGTCTCGGTCCCACCGGGGAGCCGCGATGAACTCGACACCATCGTGAAACTCCAACTGTTCGCACCCAAGGAGGGTCTCCGTCCATGACCTCCCGGGAAAGGGTGCTCGCGGCCTTCGACCACGTCGAGCCCGACCGTGTGCCGGCGTGGTGCGGCTCGTCGGTCGAGTTCTGGGCCAGGGCCAAGGGCGAACTCGGGTTGGATGACGAGGGTCTGCGCGTCCGGTTCGGCGACGATTTCCGCCGCGTCTGGCCGCGGTACGTCGGCCCGGAGTTCCAACTGTCTCCCGGCGTGCATTCGCGGACACCTTTCGGCATCGAACGCAGCGGCGTGGGGTACGGCATGGCGATGAACCATCCGCTGGCCGGCGCGACACTCGATGAGATCCACGACTACGCCTGGCCCGACCCGTCGTGGATGGACGTCTCCGGCGTCCGGGCCGACGCCCAGGTCTGGGGCGGCGAGTACGCCATTCTCGGCGGCGACTGGGCGCCGTTCTGGCACGACGCCCTCGAACTCGTCGGCATGGAAGAACTGTACCTGAAAATGTACGATGAGCCGCTTCTGGTGGACACCCTGTTCGGCCACGTCGTCGATTACTACGCGGCCGTGAGCCAACAGATCTTCGACGCCGTTGCCGGGCAAATCGACATCTTCTTCATCGGAAACGATTTCGGAAGCCAGACCGGGCCGCTGCTCGGAGAGAACCTGTTCAGACGATACGTCCTGCCGCACCTTGCGCGGCTGACCGACCTGGGCCACGCCTGCGGTCTGAAGGTCATGCTCCACTGCTGCGGCGGGTTCGCCCCACTGATGCCGGCGATGATCGAGGTGGGCCTCGACGGCCTGCACGCCATCCAACCCTCGTGCCACGGCATGGACCTGGCCACGCTGAAACGCGAGTTCGGCGACCGCGTCCTCTTCAACGGCTGCATCGATTCCCACCACGTCCTGATCGAAGGAACACCCGACTCCGTGCGCGACGCGACGCGCGAGGTTCTCCGGATTATGAAGCCCGGCGGCGGGTTCGTGGCGGGGGCCAGCCACGACGCCATCCTCGAAGAGACGCCCGTCGAGAACGTCCTCGCCATGTTCGACGCCATCGGCGAGTTCGGAGTCTACGAAGATTGAAACCGGCGCCCTCCGGTACGAGAGACGCATGACCCGCGAGGAAACGAAATCCGGCGACGCGATCCTGCGGATGGAGGCCATCGTCAAGGACTTCCAGGCGGTCCGGGCCTTGGACCACGTCGATTTCGACCTCTCGGCCGGCGAGATCCACGCCCTCATCGGCGAGAACGGCGCCGGCAAGTCCACCCTCATGAACGTCCTGGCCGGCCGCTTCGCCGACTACCGCGGGCGGGTCGCCGTCTTCGGCCGCCAAGTCCGCCTGACCAATCCCCGCCAGGCCCTCGCCCTGGGCATCGGCGTCATCTACCAGGAACTCAGCGTGCTGGGGAACCTGACGGTGGCCGAGAACATCATGCTCGGCCACGAGCCGGCCGGCCGCCTGCCCGGTACGATCGACCGGCGCGCTTTGGCCGCCCGGGCCCGGGCCGTCCTGGAGGACCTCGAGTTCGACCTGCCCCTGGAGGGGAGAGTGGCGGGCCTGAGCCACGCGCGGCAGTGCCTGGTCGAGATCGCGCACGCCATCCGAGAGGACGTGCGGCTGCTGGTGTTCGACGAGCCGACGGCCTCACTCGGCGCAGGCGACGTGGGGCGGCTGTTCGAGGTGATCCGCCGCCTCAAAAGCCGCGGCATCGGCATCGTCTACATCTCGCACCGTCTGGCCGAACTTTCGCAGATCGCCGACCGCGTCACCGTGCTTCGCGACGGCAAGGTCGTGGGAACCCGCCCCGTCGCCGGCTGCAGGGTCTCCGAACTCAGCCACATGATGCTCGGCCGCGAACTGACCGAGATGTTCCCCCCGAAACGCAACACCCCCGGCAAGGTGATCCTGAAGGTCCGGGGCCTGGCGCGCCCCGGCGCGTTCCACGGGGTCTCGTTTGATTTGCGCGAGGGCGAGATCCTCGGCATCGCCGGCCTCGTGGGTTCCGGCCGGACCGAAATCGCACGGGCCGTCTTCGGCGCCGACCCGGCCCGGGCGGGCCGGTGCGAGTTCCTGGGCCGCCCCATCTCGCGCCCCTCGCCCAGGCGGTGCATGGCCCGCGGCATCGGCATGATCCAGGAAAACCGCAAGCGCGACGGAAACATCACGGCTTCGTCGGTGGCGCGTAACGTCGGCATCAGCGTCCTCGACCGCCTGGCCAATGCCGTTGGCTTTCTGAGTCCGCGCCGGCTGCACCGTAGCGCCCGGCGCACGATCGACCGCATGGACATCCGCCCCGCCGACCCGGCCCGCCTGATCCAGACCCTGAGCGGCGGCAACCAGCAGAAGGTCATCCTCGGACGCTGGCTCTGCCGCGACCCGAAGGTCCTGATCCTCGACGAACCGACCCAGGGCATCGACATCGGCACGAAGGCCCAGATCTACCGGCTGGTGATGGACCTGGCCGCACAGGGGAAGGGCATCATCCTGATCTCCTCCGAACTGTTCGAGATCGTTAACCTCGCCGACCGCATCCTCGTCGTCCGCGACGGCCGCATCGCGGGCGAGGTGCCCGGCCCGGGGACCGACGTCGACGCCCTCTTTGCCGCCTGTGTGGGAGAACCCATCGCATGAGCGCGACGCCCCCATCGTCCGCCGCTCCGAAACGAACGTTGCGGCCGTCGTTCCAACTCATCCAGGCGGGCACCGTCGTGCTGCTGCTCCTGGCGCTCTGTGCCGTCTCGGCGATTCAGACCGAGACGTTCCTGACGTGGCAGAACCTGATCTACAACCTGCTGACGAATGCGGCGTACCTGGGCATCATCGCGTGCGGCATGACGTTCGTGATGGTGGCGGGCGGCTTCGACCTCTCGGTCGGGTCCACCACCACCGTCTGCAGCGTGGTGGCCGTCCTGGCGCTCCAGGCCCTGACGGGCCAGCCGGTGTGGGTGGCCATCGCGGCCGCCGTCCTGGTGACGGCTATCGCCGGGGCCCTTCTCGGGGCGGTCAACGGCGCCGCCATCTCGTACATCGGCGTCAACCCGTTCGTGACGACGCTGAGCACGATGCTGGTGTTCCGCGGCATCGCCCTGATCCTGACGCACGGCGGCCAGACCGAGAGCGTCCCGCTGGCGATGAAGGAGACCCTCAGCCAACTCTACTGGGGCAAGGTGCCCCTGTTCGGAAGCCAGGCGCACCAGGTCACGGTTCCCATCCTGGTCTTCGTGGGCGTCTTTGCGGTCAGTCTGTACGTGCTCCGCCTGACGCGGTTCGGCCACTACGTATACGCGGTGGGCGGGAACGAGAACGCCTCGTGGCTGGCCGGCGTCAACACCTCGCTCGTCAAGGCCGCCACCTACGCCATCTGCGGCGTGACGTGCGCCGTGGCGGCCGTCATCTACACCGGCATGTCGAACACGGCCCAGGCGTCGAGTTACTACGGGTTGGAACTGGTGGTGATCGCGAGCGTCATCGTCGGGGGCACGCCGCTGGGCGGGGGGAGCGGCGGACTGCTCTTTACGCTGGTCGGGCTGCTTTTGCTCTCGGTTATCGAGAACCTGTTGCCCCAGTTCGGCATTCAAGAAGAGTATCGGAACATCGTCCGAGGGCTTATCATCCTGGTGGTCGTGGCCGTGGACGTCCTCGCCCGCGGCGCACGCGCGAGCGCAAGGAGAACGTGACATGACAGGGCGTTGGTTTGCTGCCGTCGCCGCACTCACGCTGGCAGGCATGACGGGCTGTTCGGACGAAGGCGCGCCCCCCGGCGCGGGGCCCCCCGCCGCCACGTACAAGATCGGCTTCTGCATGACCCTCGACCATCCGTACTGGCAGAACATGCGCCTCGGGGCCGTCGACGAGGGCCGCAAACTCGGCGCCGAGGTCATCATCATGAACGCCAAGGAGGACCCTGTCCTCCAGATTCAGCAGATCCAGGAACTCATCGCCAAACGCGTGGACCTGGCGTGCGTGGTCCCCATGAAGAAGGAGCCGCTGGTGGCGGGCGTGCGGGCCCTGAACCAGGCCAAGATTCCCGTCATCATCGTCAACCGCGAGATCGCCGACGGCTGCGACTACCTCTGCTACACCGGCACCGATACCTACGCCGGCGCCGTCACGTCGGCCGAAATCCTGATGAAGGCGATCGGCGGCGCGGGCGGCATCGTCGAACTCCACCAGCACCTCGGCACCGGGCCCCAACTCGCGCGGTCCAAGGCGCTCCAAGACGTGCTGAAAAAGTACCCCGACGTCCAACTCCTCGGCCGCGCGCCCCACGACGGCGACCGCGGAAAGGCCATCAAGGAAACGCAGGTCTGGCTCGGCCGGTTCACCGGCCTGAAGGGTATCTATGCCCACGGCGACAACTTCGCCATCGCCGCCGCCGACGCCTGCATCCAGGCCGGACGCAAAGACGTTGCCGTCGTCGGCATGGGCGGCAGCCAGGAGGCCATCGAGGCCATCCGGGCCGGGCGGCTCACGGGAACGAGTTTCCAGCAGCCCGAGGAGGAAGGACGCAGCGCCCTGCGCCTGGCCGTCCGGCGACTGAAGGGCGAGACGCTCGATGACCGGTACATGATCCCGTGCCCGGCCATCACGAAAGAGAACGCCCACCAGTTCAAGGGCCAGTTCTGAGCCGCGCCACACGGAAGGAGTGGAATGGCAATGACGAGCACGTCTGAGCGGTGTGCCATGAGTGTTGCGCGGCGGGTCTCCGCACCCGCCGCGACAGTGGCGTCGCAAGCGCGGCGGGTACGGACCTCCGGCTGGCGGCCTTCCCAGGCCGCCAGCACACCGGCTCGCGGGTCCAACGCGGTGACCTGGGAAGGTCGCCGCGCGGCGCTCCGACGTGTCGGCCGGGTTTTTCTCCTGGCCGTTGCAGCGGCCATGTGCATCTGCCTTGTGGCAACCGCCGGCGCGGCCGAGACGGCACACCGGATGGACGCCTGCAACGTCGTCTGGAAGACGCCGAGCAAAGATTCGTCGGGTTCCATGCCCCTCGGCAACGGCAGCACCGGCCTGAACGCCTGGGTCGAGCCGAGCGGCAACCTTCTGTTCTACATCTCCCGGACCGACAGTTGGGGCGACAACGGGCGCCTGCTCAAGGTCGGCCGCGTGCGCATCGCCCTCGACCCGTCTCCGCAGACCTCGTCGCCCGGATTCCGGCAGACGCTCAGCCTGAAAGACGGCACCATGACCGTCCGCTACGGCGAAGGCGAGGCCGTGGAACTGCGACTGTGGGCCGACACCAACCACCCCGTCATCCACGTCGCCATCGACAGCCCGAAGCCGACCGCCGCCACCGCGTCGGTCGAACTGTGGCGGACCAGGCGAGAGGAGTTGCCGAGCGTTGAGGTCAGCGACGTGCTGCTCGACCGCTCCAAGCCCGGTCAGAAACACGGCCCGACCGTCGTGGAGCCCGACACCGTCCTCGCCAACCAGACCGGCCGCATCGGATGGTACCACTGTAACGTCAAGTCGGTCGGCCCCGCCGTGACGGGCGAGGTTCAAGGGTTCGAAGGCTTCAACCGCCCCGACCCGCTCCTCGGCCGCATCTTCGGCGCCGTGATCCGGGCCGAGCGGGGCCGGCGCCTTGACGACCTGCGCCTCGATTCGCCGGCCTCGACGAGCCACCGGTTCAGCATCCACGTCCTGACCCGGCACCCGTCCACGCCCGACGGGTGGCTGAAGGCCGTGGATGAGGCCGTCGCGGCAACGCAGCGGATTCCCTTCGCCCGGCGGCGCGATGCCCACGAGCGCTGGTGGCGCGATTTCTGGGACCGCAGTTGGATCAACGTGACCTCGTCCGGGCCGTCGCAGACGCTTCGCCTCGTTCCCGCCAACACCCACCCCGTGCGCATCGGCTTCGACCGGGGCGGCGGGAGCCGCTTCGCCGGCGAAATCGGTCGCCTGAGCCTGTTCGGCAAAGGCCTGTCCGACGCCGCCGTCCGGCAGTTGGCCAAACTCGAACGCTCGCAGCCTGTCCGGGACCGCGACGGCCTGCTCTACGGCGGCACGCCGAAACTGCACGCTGCGCTCGACGGCTCGAAGGAGTGGACTTTCGAGAAGGGCCTGACCGTCGAGGCGTGGATCAAGCCCGAGAAGATGGCGTCGGGCGGCGGACGCATCGTGGACAACATCACGCCCGGCGGAAGCGACGGGTTCCTCCTCGACACCTGGCCCGGCAACAGCCTGCGCCTGATCGTCGGCAGGGCCACACTCGGCAAACGCGACGTCGTGCCCGCCGGCCAATGGTCGCACGTGGCCGCTACCGTCGATCCCACGGCCGGGAAGGTGACGCTTTACCTGAACGGCACACCCCTCGCCGGGCAGACCGCCGAAGCGGGCGACGACGCCTACGTCGTCAGCCGCGCCTACGCCCTCCAGCGGTTCGTCACCGCCTGTGCCGGCCGCGGCGCCTACCCCATCAAGTTCAACGGCACCATCTTCACGGTGCCCTATCCCGGCAAGCCCGGCGACGCCGACTACCGCCGCTGGGGTCCGGGGTACTGGTGGCAGAACACGCGGCTGCCCTATATCAGCCTGTGCACGTCGGGCGACTTCGACCTCATGCAGCCGTTCTTCAAGATGTACGGCCGCGACCTCATGCCGCTGTTCCGGTTCCGGACCCGTCTGTACCTCGACCACGCGGGCGCCTACATCCCGGAGTGCATCTACTTCTGGGGCGACGTGTTCAGCCAAACCTACGGCTGGACGCCCTACCACGAGCGCAAGGACCGCCTCCAGGCCAGCGGCTGGCACAAGTGGGAGTGGGTCTCCGGGCCCGAACTCGCCTGCATGATGCTCGACTACTACGACCACACGCTCGACGAAGCGTTCCTCGCGGGCACGCTCCTGCCCGCGGCCCACGAGATCCTCACCTTCTTCGACGAGCACTACAAGGTGGACGAGCGGGGCAAACTGGTCATGCATCCGTCCCAGGCGTGCGAGACGTGGTGGGATTGCACGAACCCGATGCCGGAGGTGGCGGGTCTTCACGCCGCGTGCGACCGGCTGCTCTCGCTTCCCTCGCGGCTGACCACCGCCGCGCAGCGCACCTTCTGGACGGCCCTGCGCAAGAAACTGCCCGACCTGCCGACCCGCGAGGTCGACGGCAAACGCATGCTCGCCCCCGCCGAGCGGTTCGCCGGCAAGCGGAACAGCGAGAACCCGGAACTCTACGCCGTCTTTCCCTTCCGCCGCATCGGCGTCGGCCGGCCCGGCGTCGAACTCGGCATCGAGGCTCTGGGGCACCGGTGGGACAAGGGCAACGTCGGGTGGCGGCAGGACGACATCTTCATGGCGTACCTCGGCCTGGCCGCCGACGCACGGAAGAACCTCGTCGCCCGCGCACGGAAGAAGCACGCCGGCTCGCGCTTCCCCGCGTTCTGGGGGCCGAACTACGACTGGATTCCCGACCAGGACCACGGCGGCGTCCTGATGAAAGCCCTCCAGGCCATGCTGCTCCAGACCGACGGCCGCACGATCTACCTGCTGCCGGCGTGGCCGAAGGACTGGGACGTCGAGTTCCGGCTGCACGCGCCGGCCAGGACCACCGTCGAGTGTGATTTCCGCGACGGCAAAGTCCGCCGCCTCACGGTCACGCCGCCGCAGCGCCGGGCCGACCTGGTCATCATGGAACCGCAGTGACGGCGAGGAGACGTCCTCATGAGTGGTGACGCGAAGGCCAAGACCGAGCGCATTCTCGCCGCGCTCGACCACCGCGAGACCGACCGCGTGCCCGTGGGCGAGTTCTTCTGGACGAACTTCCTGAAGCGCGTCAAGGCCGAGTGCGACGTGGGCGACGACTTCGACCCGTACGTCCACTGGGACCTCGACATGATCGTGATAAACCCGAACATGGACCCGCACATCACCGGCGTCGAGGTCCTCCAGGACACGCCCCAGCGCAAGTTGGTCCGGACCGGCTTCGGGGCCACCATCGAGCGGCGGGCCGATTACCCCATGCCCAACTACCTCGACTTCGAGACCACCTCCTACGACGACATGGACGCCCTGGAGTTCGACGACCCGCTCGACCCCCGCCGGTACCACGAGGCCCTCGACGATCAGATCAACAGCGTTGCCGACACGCTGAACCTCGGCTATCCCTCGTTCGTCGACCGGGTGAACGCTTGCGCTGACCACACTTGCGTCTTCGGCAGCGTCTGCGAAATCCAGGAGCAACTGTGGCGGGTCATCGGCCCGGAAAACGTGTACTACAAGATCGCCGAGGACCCCGACCGCCTCGCCGCGTTCATCGAGCGGCTGGGCGATTTCCTCGTCGGAATCGTCGAGGGACAGATCGCCGCAGCCGAGGGCAAACTCGCCGGCCTTTACGTCTGGGGCGACGTCGCGTATGACCAGGGCATGCTCTTCTCGCCCGATTTCTGGCGACGAGCCCACAAGGTGCAACTGGCCCGCATCTGCGACGCCGTCCACGCCCACGGACTCAAGGTCATCTATCACGGTTGCGGCAACGCCAGCGCCGTCTTCGACGACATGATTGAGGTGGGCGTCGACGCGTACAACCCGCTGGAGGCCAAGGCCGGGCTCGACGTCGTTGAACTGAAGCGCCGCTACGGCGACCGATGGGCCTTCAACGGCAACATCGACGTACGGGTGCTCGCAACGAACGACCGCGACGCCGTCCGGCGCGAGGTGCTCACGAAACTCAATGCGGCCAAGGGCGGAGGATTCATCCTCCAGTCCGACCATAGCGTGCCCGACAACGTCGCTCCGGAGACGTACGATTACCTGATCGAACTCGTCCGCGAGTACGGGACCTATCCGCTGGACCTCGGCGAGTTCGACCGCCAGGTCTGACGGCGCAACGTGGGAGTTGCCGTGATGAAGCGCTACGGCATGATGGTGCGGGTGCCGCCAGAGAACGTCGAGCAGTACAAACGCCTGCACGCCGCCGTGCCGGCCGACGTCCTGGCGATGATCCGCGCGTGTCACATCCGCAACTACTCCGTCTATTACAAGGGTGCCAGTCTGTTCAGTTACTTCGAGTACACCGGCGACGACTTCGACGCCGACATGGCCCGGATGGCCGCCGACCCCGCCACCCAAGCGTGGTGGGACGTCTGCAAACCGCTGCTGGAACCGCTCGAAACGCGCGGCCCCGACGAGTTCTGGGCCACCATGGAGGAAGTGTTTCACTGCGACTAGCGCGCGACCAACCGCGCCTCGCGCGGCGGGTCACGCGCTTGCGCGGTGGGTCTCCTGACCCGCCGCGCCGGGTGCTGCTGGCGGCTTGTCCGCCAGTGTGTTCCGCACGGCGCGCGGGGCAGGTACTCCGCGCGGCGGCCTTCCCAGGCCGCCGCGTGCGGAACGAGCAGAGTTGTGGTGGCGGCCTGGGAAGGCCGCCACCCGGAAAGCCGAGTAAACTGCTAACACGGGGAGACAGCCTGCCATGACCAGCAAGGAACGCATGCTTCGGGCCCTGGCACGCGAAGCGCCCGACCGTCTGCCGGTGACCGTCCATCAGTGGCAGCCGTATCACCTGGACACCTGCATGGGCGGGATGGACGAACTCGAGGCCTTCAAGGCCGTGGGCCTCGATGCCGCTATCCCGTTCTGCGAGGGCATGGACCAGATGTGGGTCGCCAGAGACCCGGCCGCACCCGACCTCTCGCCCGATTGGCACGTGCAGCCAACCGTGGTCAAGGACGACCCCGACGAGCGCCTCATCGGCTACACCGTGACGACGCCCGAAGGCGACCTCTCCTACGCGACCGGCACCAACCGTTACACCACCTGGATCACCGGGCGACTCATCAAAGAGCCTGAGCGCGACGTGGACCTCATCGAGAAATACATGCCGGTGCCCCGGCTGGACCAGCGGCGGATTGCGGAGGTGTACGCTTCGCTCGGCGATGCCGGCATCCTGCGCGGGTTCGTCTGGGGCGAGCAGGCCGGATGCTGGCAGCACGCCTGCTGCCTGTACGGCGAGGAACCGATGATCTATGCCGCCATCGACACCCCTGCCTGGGTCCATCACCTGCTCGAGGTGCTCCTGGCAAAGAAACTGCGGTTCATCGATCAGTCGCTCGACGGCGCCAGGTTCGACCTCATCGAGACGGGCGGCGGGGCCGGCTCCAGCACCCTTATCTCGCCCAAGATGCACGAGGAGTTCTGCCTGCCCTACGCCCGCCAACTCCACGACGCCTGCCACGCCGTAGGCCAGAAGGTCGCCTACCACACGTGCGGGGGGATGATGCCCCTCTTGGACCTGATTGCCGCCAACGGGTGCGACGCCTCCGAGACGCTCAGCCCCCCCGAAGTGGGCGGCGACGTGAGCGACATCGGCGAGGTGAAGCGGCAAATCGGCGACCGCGTCGCCCTCATCGGCGGCCTCAACCAGTTCCAGATCTTGGGACAGGGCACGCCCGACCAGGTGCGCGACCATGTGCGGGGGCTTTTCGAGGCCGCCGGACCCGACGGGGGATACATCTGCTCCGCCTGCGACCACTTCTTCGAGGCGCCCATAGAAAACATCCGGGCCATGGCCGACGCCGCTCGCGAATGCCTCTACTGAGACTCCGACGCCCGATGCCGAGACCGACCCGGGGCAGGAATACGTCCTGACACCGTCCCGCGAATGACGAAGCGGATGGCTATGCCACCCGGCCGTTTATGCCACTCGGCCGTTTAGCCATCGCCGGTACGGCGACGGGACCGGCCATCGCCGCCCCAACGACAACGACCGTCGCCGCCGGCCACGGCACGGGCCGTACCCGTGCCAGGGTGCCGGCGACGGCTCAACAAGGCCTGCCGGCCGCGTGCCGGCCGGCACCCTGCCCAGGCGTCACTGCGTGATGACGTAGAATACCCAGATCATGGCGCCGACGGCGAGCCAGGCGGCGGCGAAACCGATGACCGACGTGAGCGTCGGCACGGGAACCTCGAGACTCCGCCACGGAAGCAGCCGCCGCCGGGGCGGAACCGCCGCACCCGCGGGCAGCGTGCACGGTTGAAGGGCCGGCTCGCCCGGCGCCACCGGCGTGCGGGCCAGCGCGTAGAAGGTCTCCAGTTGGGCTTCGGCGACGGGCCTCGTGAGCAGGCTCACGACGATGCCCGCCAGCACCCCCGCCGACAGGTAGAACACCATCTGCCACGGCAGGTAAATCTCCAGCACCTTCCCCCTCTCGTGGACGAGCCAGAGACGCTCACCCAGCGCGGTGTCCTGGAGGCGTGCCAACACGTCTTGCGGCAGGAACGCGGTGACCAGCAGCACCGCAACGGCCGTCAGCGTGGCGGCCCATGCGCCGGCCACCGTCGTCCGGCGCCAGAACAGACCCAGCCAGAACGCCACACCCATCATCGCCGAGATTCTCCAGAACCATCTCAGGCCTTCACGGACGTCCGGCAACGCGAACGCCGCCCCGACGCCACCCGCCACCACGGCCAGCGACACGAGGCGGCCGACCCTCAGGTAATGCCGGTCGGGCCGCCCGGGAGCCAGAGGCTTGTAGAGGTTCTCCGTGAACAGCCCCGCCGAGGCGATCATGAACGAATCGCACGAACTCATCACGCTTGCCAGCAACGCCGCCAGAAACACGCCGAGCAGCCCCGGCAGGACCTGCGGCAGAAAATCCTTCGCCATAATGCCGTAGACCTGGTCGGGATTGACCTTCCCACCGCCCAGGTACGCCACCGCTGCAAGGCCCGTCAGACACCACGCCATCGTGCAGATCCGCTTCACGAAGTTGCCGCACGTGAACCCCACACGCCCGTCCATCTCGGTCCGGCCGGCGGCGCAGTTGCCCATGGTGTGCGGCTGGACGACGATGCCGACGAGGCCGTTGACCGCGATCATCACGATGTAGAAGGCGCCGATCTCGCCCGGCGCCACCAGCGAGAACATCTCGCGGTCCGTAATCGTCCGGTGCAGCCCCTCCATGCCGCCCACCGCCTGCAGGACGAACGGCAGCAGAAGGAACGAGAAGACCACCGTCAGGATGCCCTGGATGAAGTCCGTCACGATGGCCGCCGACAGCCCGCCCGCCACGCCGTACGCGACGAACAGCACCGTCATGATGGTGATCGCGAGCGCCGCCGGTATGCCCGTCCCCGCCTCGATGACCGCCCCGGACCCCAGGAGCATGACGCCGATGTTCAGACTCAGCACCGCCATGCCCATGACGGCGAACAGCCCGGCCACGCTCCGGTCGTACCGGGCCGCGAACACGTCGCCGGTGGTGATTGCCCGGAACCGCCGCATCAGCGGCGCAATCACCCAGTAAAACGGCGTCGCGAACAGCCACAGCCACTGGTACCAGATGCCGCTCAGGCCGTTCGAGAACGTCTTGGCCGCCACCGACACCGCCTGGTCGGAGTGGGTGCCCGTGCCGAAGGCGTGGGTCAGCATCATGATCTTGCCGAAACGGCGCGGCATGAAGAAGTCGCCCGTGTTCCGCACCAGGCGCGCCGCCCAGACGCCCACTCCCGTAATGACGACCAGGTACAGCACCAGGCACACGATGTCGGCCGTCTGCATGGGCGCGAGCCTTTCTTCCGACCGGTCCCACGAGAAGCGCGCCTGCTGGTGCGCCTTGCTTCGGCCGACACGTTAGAACCTCGCCGGCAAGGCGGCAAGGAAGAAAGCCGGCCGGGTGGCGGGTGAGGGCACCCGCCACCCAAGCGATATCCACCGAGCGCGGCGGGTCTCCGCACCCGCCGCGCATGGCCGTCGCGTTCATTCGGTCTCCCCTCGTCAATGGGTGGGCGGTCCCCCCGCTTCATCTCGACCATTCTACCACGGGCCTCGACCCTTGCCAGTCCTGGTCGGCTGCTCCCCGGCGGCGGTCGTCGCCTTTCCTCGTTGACAGCCGGACGCCAAACCCGATAGTCTTGGAGCAAGACGGCTGAGCGGCAGGGGCTCTCGAGAGCAGTCCGCGCCTGGTTGCATCGCCGTGCGCGGCGGGCCTGTGCACCCGTCGCGCGCGCAGGCCGTTGGACGCGGTGGGTACGCAGACCCACCACGCACCGCCCTGCTTCCCATGAACGTGCAGGGCGCAGACGGGAGTGCACGCGTGACCGGGCACTGGCCCAACGTGAGCGAGACGCAGAACGAGCAGGCTTACGCCCTCGCCTGCGAGGCCTACGCGGCCTTCGGTGTGGACACCGATGCGGCCATCGCGCGGGCACGCGCGGTGCCGGTCAGCCTTCACTGCTGGCAGGCCGACGACGTGGCCGGCTTTGAGGTCCGGCCCGACGCACTCGACGGCGGCGGCATCATGGCCACCGGCAACTATCCCGGCCGGGCGCGAAACGGCGACGAACTCCGCCAGGACCTCGACCAGGCGATGGCGCTCGTGCCGGGCGTCCTCCGGGCGAACCTCCATGCCTGTTACGCCGAGACCGCCGGTGAGGCCGTGGACCGCGACGCCCTGGACCCGGGCCACTTTGCCCGCTGGATCGATTGGGCGAAGGCCCTCGGAATCGGCCTCGATTTCAACCCGACCTTCTTCGCCCATCCGAAGGCCGACTCCGGCTTCACCCTCTCGCACGCCGATGACGCGATTCGCGCCTTCTGGGTCCGTCACGGCATCGCCAGCCGCCGCATTGCCGAGGCCATGGCCCGCGCGTGCGGCGGGTTGTGCGTCAACAACGTCTGGATTCCCGACGGGGCCAAGGATTCGCCTGCCGACCGCTGGGGACCGCGCGAGAGGCTCACCCGTTCGCTCGACGCCATCTTCGCCGACGAGGTCGGCATCGATACCGACCTCTGCATCGATTCGGTCGAGTCGAAACTCTTCGGCATCGGCAGCGAGGATTACGTCGTGGGGTCGTTCGAGTTCTATTCGAGTTACGCCCTGTCGCGCGGCCTCGTGCTCTGCCTCGATATGGGTCACTTTCATCCCACCGAGACGATTGCCGACAAACTGAGCGCCCTGCTGGGCTTTCACGAGCGGCTGCTGCTGCACGTCAGCCGCCCGGTACGGTGGGACTCGGACCACGTGGTCATCTTCAGTGACGACGTGCGGGCGGTGTTCCAGGAACTCGTGCGCGGCGGGGCGCTGGACCGGGTGTACGTGGCGCTCGATTTCTTCGACGCCAGCATCAACCGGATTGCCGCGTATGCCATCGGCGCTCGCTCGACTCGGCAAGCGCTCCTGTACGCCCTGCTCGAGCCGGCCGCGCGCCTGGCACAGTTGGAGGCCGAAGGCCGGGGAGCCCAGAAACTTGCCCTCATGGAAACGATGAAGACCATGCCCTTCGGGGCCGTGTGGGACCGGTTGTGCATCGAATCAAACGTCCCCCCCGGCGCCGCCTGGATCGCCGAGGTCGAGGCGTACGAACGAAACGTGCTCGCGAAACGCAATTAGCGGCGCGCGTGAGCGAGCGGCTCGCCCGACCACTCGCTCACGCTCGTGGCTAGTCACGGCGTGTAAGCGGCGC
>Ga0307433_1000866_pt1 | contig 19566 bp, 13 predicted proteins | sample SalMarWE160210MG_FD_202166 | JGI IMG/M metagenome (GOLD analysis project Ga0307433, IMG submission 202166) | Salt marsh sediment microbial communities from the Plum Island Ecosystem LTER, Massachusetts, United States - WE1603-210 | ecosystem: Environmental > Aquatic > Marine > Intertidal zone >... | reverse complement strand
GCGCAGCAGGAGGGCGAGCGCCCCGGGAAGGCCGGGGATGTGACGGTCCTCAACCCGCAGACCCGCGTGCCGGTCAGTCTGATTATCGACGACTCGACGTGCCTGGTGAACCTGGCCCACTTCGGCATCCCGCAGTTTGCCGAGGCCTTCCCGGACCGGTACAAGCAGGACTGGCGTCGGCTGCCGCGCGAGATTCCCGACGCCTTCGTCCGCGAGTTCGGCGAGTGGTGCCGCACGCAGGGCGTCAAGGGCAAGTACAGTATCGTCCCGAACCCGGCGTGCGTGGGATGGCTCGACGCCCGTCTGCCGGGGTGGTCGAAGCAGGAACTCGACGACAGTCTGAAACTGGTCCGTGATTTGCTGACGCCCGACTGGGACATCCATCCCGAGATGGTCACGCACACCTGGGTCATCAATACGAAGACCGGGCGCCCGTACCCCGAACGCACCGCCGGGTTCATGGAGAACTGGGGCTGGTCGCAGGACAAATCGGCCGACGAACTGACCGACTACCTGGCCTACGCCCTGCGGATCCTGAAGAACGTGGGCCTGCCGTGCGAGGGCATCACCACGCCCGGCGGCTTCGGCAACCGCGCCCTGCCCCAACTCGCCCAGGCCACCCTCCAGGCCTGCCGCGACGTGTATAAGGCTGAGATCCCGCACTATTTCCGGCATCTCTACACGGGAAAACAGAGCGTGGCGCCGCGCGTGGAGTACGCGTCGGGCCTGGCGGGGTCGAACCCGAAATGCGTCGTCTCGATCATCGGGTGCACGGGCGACTGGTTCGGCGGCTGGGACGGCCTGGTGCCGGGGTCGGTCGACAAGTTCATCACCGAGGACCTGAAAGGCGGCCGCCTGCCGGAGGTTATCGCGCGGGGCGAACCGGCCATCCTCGTCTGCCACTGGCCGGGCATCTACTTCAACGGCGAGCGCGTGGGCTTTAAGATCTTCAAGGAGGTGGTCAAACGCCTCCACCGCCGCTACGACCATCTCCTGTGGATGAAACTGAGCGAGATCGCCCGCTACTGGGCCGCCAGGGAACTGACCCAGATTCACCGCAGGGGCGAGACCGTCACCTTCCAGGCGCCGTTCGCCACGCCGCGCTTCACGGTCGAGGTCAAGAAGGCTGCGGCAGGGGCCCCGCGGCTGGTCGCGCAGGGTCAGCCGAAACCGCTCAAGGAAGTGTCGGCCCCCCTGAAACTCGTCAGCGGCGCCTGGTGCCGGCGGGACCAGGACGTCGTCGCGTGCTTCGACCTGCCGCGCGGCAAGTCGGCGCTCGGGTGGAGTGCCGTCTGAAAACGCAGGAAGCCGCGTGCCACCGGTTGCTTGTCAGCCCGTGCGCTCGACTCGCGCGGACGGCCGGCAGTCGGTGGCACCCGCCATGTCACGCCGGTTGGGCAAGAGCCGTCACCTGTGCGGTGCGACGAAGTTGCGAAGGAACGTCGCGCTCTGCCGGACGGAGGCCTTCCGGTCGGCGAGCGAGCCCTCAAACGCCCGGTCTTCCACCTCGATCGCCACGGCCCCGTTGTAGCCGATGTCCGTCAGGACGGAGAAGAACCGGCCCCAGTCGATCTCGCCCAGGCCCGGCAGTTTCGGCGTGTGGAACTGGACCGGCGTGGCCAGGATGCCCACGTCGTCGAGCCGCCGCCGGTCGATCCGCACGTCCTTGGCGTGGACGTGGAAGATGCGGTCGGCGAACTCACGCAGCGGCCGGATGTAGTCCATCTGCTGCCACACCATGTGCGACGGGTCGTAGTTCAGGCCGAAGTGCCTGGCGGGGATCTCCTTGAACATCCGCCGCCAGACGGCCGGGCTGTGGGCCAGGTTCTTCCCGCCCGGCCATTCGTCGTCCGAAAAGAGCATCGGGCAGTTCTCGATCCCGATCCGCACGCCGTGGTTGCCGGCGAACTTGACCAGCGGTTTCCAGACCTGTCGGAACCGCTTCCAGTTGGCGTCGACCGACTTGGCCGGGTCGCGGCCGATGAAGGTGTTCATCTGCTTCAGGCCCAGCCGCTCGGTCGCGCGGATGACCTGCTTGATGTGGTCGATGGCGACCTTGGCCTCGCGCTTGTCGGGCGCGAGCGGGTTCGGGTAGTACCCCAGGCCGCTGATCTCAACGCCCGCCGCCGCGACAAGTTGCTTGATGCGTTTGGCCTCGGCCTTGCCGATGGTGGCCACGTCGATGTGCGTGACGCCGGCGTACCGCCGCGTGGCCTTGCCCTTCGGCCAGCACATGACCTCGACGCAATCCAGACCCTCCGCAGCCGCAAACGCCAAGACCTCCTCCAGCGACAGGTCCGGCAGAACAGCGCTACAGACTCCCAGTTTCATCGCCCGCCTCCTTCCCGTTCGCAACTATCCCATTGCCCGTTGCTGCAGAACCGACGCGTGACAGTATGCTGGAGTGAGGGTTGTGTCAAGCGCTTGGGACACGCGCGGGGTTGGGCCCCGTGGCGGTGGGTGGGGTCGGCTGTCAGGACTCCTGCGTCGGCCAGTCCTTGAAGCATCCGGAGAGTTTCAGTTCCTGCTTCTCGTACTGGCCGTAGTCTTCAGGCTTGCCGGGTTCGGGCGCTGGTTGAGACATCCGCTTAAAGCACACATTCCCCAGGGGGATGCCGTCGGTGAGGATCGTCGGGATGTTGTGGCCTCGGACCTCGAAGATCAGGGGGCTGCCTTCGGGTCGGCTGCGGCCGAACCAAGGATGCGCGAAGCCCGCGTACTCGATGCGCCACTCACCCATGGTCTCAGTGTAGGCTTCGCACTCAAGCGCCATGTGGCCAGGTATCCGAAGGTGTTCCTTGGACCGCAGGATGTACAGTCGGTCGGTTTTCAGCTCGATAGCGCCGTCTGGTGCCTCCACCGGTTCCCAGAAATCACGGGGGTCGTAGTGCCCCTTGTTGTGCGGGTCAATTGGCTCCGCCCTCTCTTTCTTAGCTACGAATCCCGAGCAGCCACATTCTGGATCTGGCCCGAGTTCGAGTCGGAATGGGTGGAAGGTGCCGTGGAGATCGGCCTCTTCATCGTGTCGGGCGCCAATGACTGGCAGGCTCTCCTCGTACAAGAGTTCCTCTCGTGTCATGCTCACCAGCCTGTCAGTGCCCCGGAAGAGGCGCAGTTGGGACAAGCAAGTGCCGGGCCGGACAATAAGGCCGAACGTGATGGGGGTCACCTCTGCGTAGAGAGCTCCTTCGTACTCCGACGGAAGGCGGTCGAACTCCGAGGCCCTGTCGCACAGCAGCCTCACTAAGACATCTAGGCGGCCAATTGAACTCTTCGCCGTGGCCTTCCCGAGAATCTTGGTGTCCTTCAGGTTCAGTTCGCAGTCGGCCTTGAACAGATATACGTGGTTGCGTTCCAGGGTTAGATCGCCTCGAATCTGGCGCGGCGTTCGGTCGTGCGAGAATCTGGGGATCAGATCTGACGCGACCTTCATCCCTGCGCCAGCCCGGCAACTCCCCTTCATAGTCCAGTATGTGTCTCCCAACGGGAGGTCAATAGAGGATTTGTCGATGAGGCCGTCTAGGGGTTCCTGGGAAGGTCGCCATATTCGGCACGGCCCGTCGGGCGGCTGGTGGAGTTCGTTCAACACCTCATCCTGCGAAAGGATTCCGATGCCCATCTGCCTTGCCTCCTTCCGGCGCCAATCGTGCTAAGGCGCCCACGAGGGAAGAGCCCCGATCCATGACACGGAAGGCCTGGGGGGGGCGGAAGTCGGGACAGGCCTGTCTGATGCGGTCAAGCGTGATTGGGTTCACAAGCGGTTCGAGATCCTCCAGGCTCACCGCGAATCCGGAACGCGCGCCAGTGAAGTACTGCGCGAAAGTTTCCTCTGTGATACCCGCGCGGCTTTTCTGGCTTGCCCAGAGCGCCTCCGTCCTGGCCTGCTGTACGTGACTGATCCGCGCAGTCAGAACCAGCGACTGGACCGGCTTTGAGGCGTAGAACCATACCCGCGCCCCCGCGTGGCGCTTGGAGAAGCGCCTCCGGAACTCCACCGTCTTCGTGCCCCTGATCATGGCCTCAGCGAACTCGGGTCGGATCGACATCAGGACTGCTCGGGACCGGGCATCATCGCGCGGCACGAGCCCGAACAAGGTTCGCGCCGCCCGCTGCTCCGCCATGTCCTGCAGGTGCTCGCGAAGGCCCTGTGCTGGACAGGAGTACACGAATTCATCTACCCCACGCACATAGCGATCCCGCTCGGTAGCGCTCCGGGAGAAGCCCATTGCCTCAAAGAACTGTGCGCAACCTGGTTCCGCCGCTTCGCTGACGGTGACGTATACCTCCTCCGTGTCGGGGGACACCAAGTGCCTGGTGCCCTCGGCCATCAGAAGCGTGCCTAGGCCCCGGTTGCGGATGTGATGTTGCAGCCGAAGGGTGCACACTTTGGCGCGCCGTCCTGGTTTGCCAATGAACAGGCCGCCGACAGACTCGCCGGCATCGATAACCATAGCCACTCGCCGGCTGGCGCGCAAGTCAGGAGCAACCGTGCCCCGCCACCATTGCTCGATGGCGGGATACAGGTGGCTCGTCTCGCTCAGCAGCCCCTGCGCCGCGTGGAAGTCTGACGGCCTTGCGGGCCGGATGACCGGCTGCATCTTCGAGACTTCGCGGGATTCGGTGCTCGCAAGACTGGCCATGGGTATTGCCGCCCGGGGCCTAACGCGTAGACCTACGATCCGGTGCGCCGCTTCTCGAGGTGCAGTTCGATGGTCCTCTGCGCTTGGCCCACAATGTCTCCGATGACGAGGATGGTGAACACCAGTTGCCCTTGTTCCGTGACGCTCTTCAGCGTCTTCCTGTCAAGGGTTGCCACAAAAACGTCCTTCCCATCTGCGACAATCCTCTTGATGGCCAGGGGGTCTCCTTTGGGGTCCCAGCCCCTGAGAACGCTGAGGGCCTTGCGTATTTTCTGAAGGCTTATCCCTGCTTGCCGCAGTTCCACGACGACCCGCAGCTTGACCAGATCCGTGTACGAATACTGGCGCTCTCGCCCTTTGCCGCCCTTGCGCCGAATCGATGCTGGGACGATGTCTCTGTCGTCCCAGTAGTCCAGTTGCCGCTGGGAGGCGCCGCTGATCTGTCGCGCGTCGGCGGCGGAAAACTGTTGTTTCTCTGCCGTCAAGTGTAGCATGCCTTCAGCCTCTGGTCAATAAAACAACACTGTTGTTCTTTTTCCGCCAAGCAATTCCTCGTCAATCTCGTTCGCCGCCGATTAGGGAATCTGTGTGTGCGCCCCGCTTGGCGCCTTGGCTGTCAAGCAGTTCCCGCCCTACGTGGTTGCCGGCACAGCATCCTGCGTGCGGGCTGTCCCCAGCCCGCACGCTCCCCGACAGGCCAAGACAGGCCGGGTGCGGGGTGGGGACACCCCGCACCCGGCGCGCCCGCGCGTCTGTTTTGATTGGCACGCCCGCGCCGCTCGGACTACAATCGAGGTGTCCTCGAATCGGGAGGTGCCCTGACCATGGAACGACGCGAATTCCTTCGGCAGACCGTCGTGGGCGTCGGGGCGGCGGCGCTCGGAACCGGCTTGGGCAGGGCGGCCGGCTGGCCCAAGGTCGAGCGCCGCAACGAACGCCCCGCCATGCAGTACGCGCGGCTGGGACGGACGAACCTCAGGGTCTCGCGCATCGTCCACGGCAGCCTGTTCACGAACATGCAGCGGCTGCCGCTGCTTGAGCGGCTGATGGAGGGCGGCGTCAACTACTTCGACACCGCCTGGCTGTACGGCGGCGGCCGCAGCGAGGAGGCCTTCGGCGCCTTCTTCAGCCAGCACGGACGCCGAGACAAGGTCTTTATCTCCTCGAAGGTCGTCATCATTCGAGAACTCAAGGCCGCCACGGGCGTCTACGAGGCGGCCATGAAACAGGCCGAGACCAGCCTGCGGCGCCTCAAAACCGACCACGTCGATATCATGATGCTTCACGGCAGCAACACTCTCCTCGACGCCGTCGAGAACCCCGAGTGGCTCCGCGCCGCCGAGGACCTCAAGAAACAGGGCAAGGCACGCTTCATCGGCTTCAGCGAACACGCCAAGCCGGCCGAGGTTCTCGCCCGCGCCGCCGCCTCCGGCAAGTACGACATGGCCATGGTCGCCTTCTCCCTCGTCAAGGGCGAGTGGGGCAGCCTCGGACGGGCCGACATCAAGGCGATGGAACCGGCGCTGGCGGCCGCCGGGAAGGCCGACATGGGCATCGTTGTCATGAAAGCCGCCGCCCGGGCCAACGAGATCGCCGCCGGCACGTCGGAGGCGAAACTCAAGAAACCCGGCTTCTCCATCCAGCAACTCTGCTACCGCTACGTCCTCGGCGTGCCGGGTGTCGATGCCGTCGTGTGCGGCATGACGAACATGGCCCACGTGGAGGAGAACCTGAAGGTGCCGGCCATCGACCTGGCGGCAGGCGACGTCGAACGCTTCCGCGACATCGCCGCAGCCTCGCGCGTGTGCGGTTTCTGCGGGACCTGCCTCGATGCGTGCCCGAACGGGATTCGGGTCCAGGACATCCTGCGGTTCCACTGCTACTGGGGCAACGGGTACCGGGCTGCGGCCCGGGCGGAGTACGCCGCGCTCGCGCCCGGGCAGCGTGTGCCGGCGTGTCGCGACTGCGGCGCGTGCGAGGAAGCCTGCCCGATGCGCGTCCCGATTCGCCTCCGCCTCCGCGAGGCCCACCATGTGCTGGCGTGAACGACCCGACACGGTTGGCGCCGGACGTGAGCGCGGCGCTGCATCCTTGCGCGGCGCTACGGGGGTGCGCGGTGGGTCTCCGCACCCGCCGCGCCACCGGGCTTCTGTGCGCGGTGTCACATCCTTGCGCGGCGGGTCTCCTGACCCGCCGCGAACAGGCGGGCGCGTGCCCGCGACCTCCGGCTGGTGGCCTTCCCAGGCCACCAGCACACTGTTCCGGCAGATCTTCGCGGCGGCCTGGGAAGGCCGCCGCGCGGTGAGTGTGTACCCGCCGCGCACATCCGCCCACGCGCGCGGTGGGTCCGGAGACCCACCGCGCTCAAGTTGCGTGAGCGCGGCTGGGCGGGTGGTCCTTGCCGTTCTGCTTGCCTCGGTGCTGGCTGGCTGCGCGTCATCGCCGGACGAGGACCTCCTGCCGCCCGAGCGCGGCCGATGGCGGCGCGAGGGAGCCGTCACGCGGTACACCGCACGAAACCTCTACGATTACATCGACGGCTCCGCGCCGTTCGTCGTCTCCTTCGGCTTTCAATCCCTCCGGACGGCCGACTACCGCCGCGCAGCCGAACCCGTTACCACGGTGGACCTCTACGATATGGGCTCGGCGGACAACGCCTTCGCCCTCTTTCGCAACAAGGCCAACCTGGAGGCCGAACCGGTCGAGGTCGGCACCGAGGGCGCGGGTTCCGAAGCACGCATCGAGTTCTGGCAAGGGCCGTACTATGTCGCGGTGAGTAATCCGTCACCCGACGAGAGCGAGCACGTCCTGGCCCTTGCGCGCGACGTTGCTGCATCGCTCCCCGCGACCCAGGCGTGGCCCGCGTACCTGAAGTTGCTGCCGGAGGCCGGCCGCGTACCGCGCTCCGAGAAGTACCTGCCGGACAGTTTCCTGGGATACGCGGTGCTCAAGCGCGCCGTCAGCGCGCGGTACACGTGTGGCGACGGCGAGGTCACCCTCTTCGTCTGCCGCTACGACACCCCCCAAGCGGCCGCCCAGGCGTTGGCCGCCTTCAAGGCCCAACTCGAAAAGAAGGCCCCGACGAAGCCCCTCACCTGCGGCGACGGCGGTTTCGTGGCCGAGGAGTTTATCCTCGGCCCCCTCGCCCTCTTCCGCCGCACCCACCACCTCGGCGGCCTCATCGGCTACGCCAAAGGCGCCGCCAACCCTCTCTTGGCCGACGTCGACCGCTGTTTGGACGAGTGCCAGCGCCGCACCGGCGTGGGGGACGACTCAGGCGATGCCAAATGCCTTTTCATGCAGGCTAGGTGGGCTCGCGGAAGATCCACCGCGGAGAGGCGGTCGGCAGCGGCCAAACTGGCCCAGATGCGAGAGGGAGAGCCGTGGGCCATGCTGATCCTGCTTGACGAGGGGATTCTTGGCGATCCACCGCCGCCAGCTGCGGCCCCCGCGATAGCTGAGCCGTTCTTGCGTTTTAGGCGCGCCGTGACGGCCGCGGTCCTTGAGAGTCTTCCCGTTTCGGCAAGCGATGCCATGCTGGTGGCAGTCACGACTAATCTGGCAGAGGACGGTTTCGGCTCGTACGCCACGAGGGACGGGCAAGAACTGGGAAGCGCCATAACCGAGCCGATACGAGATCTGGCACGTCAGGCTCTTGAGCGTGCGACAGGACTTGACTTGGGCTACGACCAAGAGGCGTGGGTTCGCGCGATCCTTAGTAGGAAGCAGGGCGAGGACTCGCGCTAGGTGTGCCGAGGAACACGCGTAATCGCCAGCGCGTCAGGCGGGCCGCGGCCTCACCCTTGCGGCGTCTGCCTTGATGATCTACAGCCCCGCCAGTTCGTGCCGCCCCTAACCTCACCGCGCTTGGCGCTTGCCTTCCGGCCTGGGAGGGGTAACCTATCCGGACCGGGATCGCCGGATACGGAAAGGTGGGCATGCGATATCGCGGATTCGGGCAGGTGGATTTTGAGGTCTCGGCCCTCGGCTTCGGCTGTATGCGGCTGCCGACGACGGGCAAATCGGGGAAAATAGACGAGCCGGCGGCCATCGAGATGATCCGGTGGGCCATTGACCACGGTGTCAACTACATCGACACGGCGTATCCGTACCATGGCGGCAACAGCGAGCGGCTGGTTGGTGCGGCGCTCGAAGACGGCTACCGCGATAAGGTGGCCGTGGCCACGAAGATGCCGATCTGGCTGGTCGAAAGAAAAGACGACTTCGACCGCCTGTTCGACGAGCAGTGCGAGCGGCTCGCCACCGAGCGGATCGACTTCTACCTGCTTCACAACCTCCAGGCGCCCACTTGGCCGAAGATACGCGACTTGGGGGCCATCGCGTGGCTCGAAAAAGCCCGGGCCGACGGGCGAATCGGCCCTGTGGGCTTCTCTTTCCACGATCGCACCGACGTCTTTAAGGAAATCCTGGATTATTACGACGGCTGGTCCCTCTGCCAGATCCAGTACAACTTCGTGAACGAGGACGTGCAGGCCGGCACGCCGGGGCTCGAGTACGCCGCCGGCAAAGGGCTGGCGGTCGTCATCATGGAGCCGCTGTTCGGCGGCACGCTGGCGGCCCCGCCCGAGCCCGTGCAGAAGGTTTGGGACACCGCCCCCGGCCGCCCCGGCCCCGTTGACATGGCCCTCAGATGGCTCTGGAATAAGCCCGAGGTCTCGGTCGTCCTTAGCGGCATGACTGCCCTGGAGCACGTGAAGCAGAACGTCGCGAGCGCGAGCGCCTCGGGCGTCGGCACGATGACGCAGGACGAACTCGACCTCGTCGCACGTGTGGCCGAGGCGTACAAGGTTCTCGACCCCATCCCCTGCACCGGGTGCGGCTACTGCATGCCGTGCCCGAACGGCGTGGCTATTCCCGACAACTTCCAACTGTACAACAACGCCGTGGTGTTCGAGGGCAGCAGCAGGCAACTGAACCGGAACCTCTACAACGACATGCCTGCCGGCAAGCGGGCCGAGGCGTGTATCCAGTGCGGCGAGTGCGAACAGAAGTGCCCCCAGAAGATCGCGATCCGCGAGTGGATGCCCCGCGTCCACGAGGCGCTTGCGAGGAAATCGTAGCGGCGAGGCATGCCTCGCCCGTGCCTTGGCGAAGGCGCTTCGGCATGGGTAGCGCGGCGGGCAATCTTGCCTGCCGCACGGGGATCGCCCGAGACGTGCGCGGTGGGCAAGGCATGCCGTGCGCGGTGGGTCTCCGCACCCACCGCGCCAAACGCGCCGAGTGGCACCCGCGTTTCTGCATGGGGCGCGGCGGGTGCGGAGACCCGCCGCGCACCGTGGGATTGTGGAATCAGCACCGCCTGAACAAGGAGCATCGCTCATGGCACGTTACACACGCCGCGACGCACTTCGCAAACTCGGTTGGTGCGCGGCCGCCCTTGCGGCGGGACCGCGCCGGCTGGCCGCCGCGGGCGGGCGCAGCCCAAGCCGGCCCAACATCATCGTCATCCTGGTCGATGACATGGGCTTCTCGGACATCGGGTGCTACGGCGGCGAGATCGCCACGCCCCACCTCGACCGGCTGGCCGCCCGCGGCATCCGGTTCACGCAGTTCTACAACACCGGCCGATGCTGCCCCACGCGGGCCAGCCTGCTGACGGGCCTGTACTCGCACCAGGCCGGCGTCGGACACATGACCGGCGACAGCGGCCTGCCGGGATACGTTGGGCACCTCAACGAGCAGTGCGTCACCTTGGGCGAGGTCATGCAGACGGCCGGTTACTTCACGATCATGACCGGCAAATGGCACGTGGGAGCCAGGGACCCGGCGTGGTGGCCGAGCCGGCGCGGCTTCGACCGCACGTACGCCTGCCCGGAGGGCGGCGGCTTCTACTTCCAGGTCAAAAAGGGCCGGTCCATCGTCCGCAATGGCAAGGTCATCCACGACGCCAATCATCCGCTGCCCGAGGGATGGTACTCCACCGACGCCTGGACCGACGAGGCCATCGGCTACATCGACGAGGCCGTCAAGGGCCGGAAGCCGTTCTTCGTGTACCTGGCCCACAACGCGCCGCATTTCCCGCTCCAGGCCCCGCCCGCCGACATCGAGCGGTACCGCCGCCGCTACCTGGCGGGCTGGGACCAACTCCGCCGGAGCCGTTACGGCGACCAGGTCGAATCCGGGCTGATCGAGAAACGCTGGGCCCTCTCGCCGCGCGATGACGGCATCACGCCCTGGGACGACGTTGACGCCAAGCGCCGCGACCGCATGGACCACATCATGGCCATCTACGCCGCCACGGTCGAGTGCATGGACAAGAGCGTCGGCCGGCTCGTCCAGGCGCTGGAGCAGCGCGGCGTGCTGGAGAACACGCTCCTGCTCTTTCTGTCGGATAACGGCGGCAACGCCGAGAGCGGGCCCTGGGGACGGGCCCAGGGCAAGGGGCCCCTGGGGTCGGCCGCGTCCAGCGTCTTCTGCGGCAAGTCGTGGGCCAACGCCGAGAACACGCCCTTCCGCTACTACAAGCACTACGTGCACGAGGGCGGCATCGCCACGCCGCTCATCGCCCACTGGCCCGCCGGCATCCCGAAAGACCGGCACGGCGCCTTCGAACGCCAGCCGGGCCACCTTATCGACATCATGGCCACCTGCGTCGACCTGGCCGGCGCCACCTACCCCAAGACGTTCAAGGCCCAGGAGATTACGCCCATGCAGGGCGTCAGCCTGGCCCCGGCGTTCCAGGGCAAGGCCCTCGGCCGAACCGAGCCCATCTACTGGGAACACGAGGGCAACCGTGCCATCCGCCTGGGCAAATGGAAACTCGTTGCCCGGGGCGCCGGCGGCGACTGGGAACTCTATCGGATGGACGCCGACCGCAGCGAACTCCATAACCTCGCCGACCAGCATCCCGAGCGCGTCAAGGAAATGGCCGACAAGTGGGAGACCTTCGCCCGCAAGGCGCACATGCTCCCCTGGCCGTGGAAGGGCAAGTACGCCGCCAAGAAAGGGAAGAAAGAATGAACCGCCGCTCGTTCCTCAAGTCCGCCGGCCTCGGTGCCGCCGCCGTGGCCGCCGCCCGCGCTGCCGCCGCCGACCGCGCCGCCAAGAAACCCAACGTCCTCCTTATCATCGCCGATGACCAGACGTGGCGCGACAACGGCTGTTACGGCAACCCCGACGTCAAGACGCCCCACATCGACCGTCTGGCCGCCGAGGGCATGCGGTTCACCCACTGCTTCACCGCCACCGCGATGTGCGCCCCCACGCGCCAGCAACTCTACACCGGCCTGTTCCCCGTCCGAAACGGGGCCTTCCCGAACCACAGCAAGGTCTACCCCGGCACGAAGAGCGTCGTCCACCACCTGAAGGCCCTGGGCTACCGCGTGGGTCTGGTGGGCAAGAAGCACTTCGGCCCGCCCGACTCGTTCCCGTTCGAGACGGTGGCGGCCAAGCAGATCCGTGCGTTCCTCGGCCGCGACCCGAAGCAGCCGTTCTGCCTCGTCTACTGTTCCCACAGCCCGCACCTGCCGTGGAAGGCCGGCGACGCCTCCGCCTACGATCCGGAGAAACTGACGCTGCCGGCGTACCTGGTCGATACGCCCGAGACCCGTGCGGCCCTGTGTAAGTACTACGCCGAGATCACCGACTTCGACCGCGAGGTGGGCGAGTGCATGAAGCACGTCGCCGACGCGGGGGTCCGGGACGACACCCTGTTCATCTACACCAGCGAGCAGGGTGCCCAGTTTCCGCACGGCAAGTGGACGTGCTACGACGTGGGCCTGCATACGGCCCTGGTCATCCGCTGGCCCGCCAGCGTCAAGGCCGGCTCGACCACCGACGCCATGGTCCAGTACGTGGACGTGGTGCCGACGCTCGTTGAGGCGGCGGGCGGCAAGGCCGCGGGCATCGATACCGGCTGCCCCGACGCCAAGGGCAACCGCGGGTTCGACGGTAAGAGTTTCCTCGGCGTCCTCCTCGGCCAGAACCAGGCGCATCGGAACCTGGTGTACGGGGCCCACACGACGCGCGGCATCATTGCCGGGTCCGACTGTTACCCCGTCCGCTCGGTCCGAAGCGACCGATATAAGTACATCCGGAACCTGAACCACCAGACGGCGTTCCACAACACGCTGATCGCCGGCGAAAAGACCTACTGGCCCTCGTGGCTCCGGAAGGCCAAGACCGATCCGGCGGCCGCACGCCTCGTCGGGATGTACCAGAACCGCCCCGCCGAAGAGTTCTACGACCTGCAGACCGACCCGTGGGAACTCAAGAATCTGGCCGATGACCCCGCCCAGGCCGACCGCAAAGCCGCACTCAGCGAAAAACTCGACGCCTGGATGGCCCAGCAAGGCGACAAGGGTAACGCCACCGAGATGAAGGCCCGCGAGCGGCAAGGCCGCGCCGACCGCAAACCACGCAAGAAAAAAACCGGCGCCCGCGCCGAACGCAAGGCGAAACAGTAAGCCGCCGGGCTGCTCGATAGCGCACGCCACAGGCGGGGTGGAGCTCTGTGCCACCCGAGGACTTGCACGAGGAGCGTGCCATGCAAGATGCGCTCAGTATCCGACGAAGTCCTGGTCACACGGTCCTTGTGACTCTGCTACTGGTCGTCGCCTTTGCGGGAAGTTGCCAGAAGCAAAGTCCAATGCACCTGAGGAACGGCGGTGGCACGTGGTTTGTCCCGGAGTGCCTCAGTTTGGCAATTGTCGCTCGCGGTCGGTGGATGGTGGCAGAGGAGTTCCAATCGGCTGACGTGACCGTAACCGACAAGAATGGCACTCGGCTAACCCACACCGTGTCGCTTACAGAAGAAACAAAGATGGGACCCGCCATCGAGATCTGTGTTGACGCGCGTTTGGCCCGAGGGCCTGTTACGCTGTCAGGCACTTTATCGTACGCCAAGACGATGTATTCGCTCAACGCCTCTTGGCGGAAGGTGGCACGCAAGACTCGGCCATGGGAACTCGCCTCGTTTTCCATTCATCCAGAGGGGCCAGCCGAGAGGCCCGACTGATGTGGCGCGGTCTGCTGCGCTTCTCTGCCTGCGCGGGCGCATCTCAAGGGGATTGCGTGTGACGAGAACTTGGATGAACCTGCCGGTCGCGTCCCTCCTCCTTGCCCTGGTCGGGGCGGCGGCCGGCGGTGAGCCCCAGCGGCCACCCAAGCCGGCCGAGTTCGCCAACGTCTTCTCCTTCGGCTACGGCGGCGACACGATGCCGAAGGACGATGCCCGGTTCGCAGCGCTCCTGGCGGCGATCAAGGCCGCCGGCTTCAACGCCGTCTTCATCGCCAACCACAACACCTATGCCGCCCAGGACGTGACGCTGACGTTCTCGCACCGCATCAAGGCCACCGCCTTCAACCGCAAGACCGGCCGCTGGCAGCCGCTGACGGTTCGCAGGAACGCCATCCGTTTTCCCTTGGCCCCCGCCGCCGGCGAACTGCTGCGGCTGGAGAAGTGAAGCGCACGCGTTGGGGAAGCGCCCGCCTTGCCTGGAAGTCATTTCTTGCGCAAGATGACGGCTGATTCGTAGAGAGCGGCCCCGTTCCGGGAGCCGCGCCGGACGCTTGACTGCGTGATGCTGGCGCCGACACGCTTGGCGCGGATCTGGTCAACGTCAACCTTGAACCCCTGCCGTTCGGCCAGGTCGCCGAGGAGGCGATCCACTTTGAACTCGATCCCCTGGATGATGGAGTTTCCGATTACCACGACGCCGACCCCGCCGCGCCTCAGCACCCGGTGTAAGACCTTGAGGAAACGCCGGCAGTCGTTGAAGTAGGCGGTCACATAGTTGGCCCAGCCCGGACCTCCGTACGGCCCTTTCTCGAGGCGCGTGCGCCGAAGCCGGCGGATCTGGGCGCACAACCGCTCGTGCACAAACGTGGGCTCCAGAAGCGGGCCCGTGCGCACGGTCTGCCAGAACTTGCCGAAGTTGTCCTGTTCCAGGCGTTTGGTGTCGCAGCCGTCCGTCACGAGTGACAGCCAGTAGAGTTGGGGGCGCGTGTTTCTTACATAATGGTAGTTGTTCATGTAGGGAGGCGAGGTTATCATCAGGTTGACGGAGCAAGCGGCAAGGTGAGCCCCTGCGCCGGCCATGAAGTTCTCGATGTGAACGTGGTGACTTGCTTTGCTGGGCGGGCTTCCGGGAGCGGCCTGCAGGCGCTCAATATCAGCCGCCACCTCGCGTATCTTGCCGACGATGACGGACGCCACGTCGGCACGGTGCACAAGTGGCTTGCCTGCGGCGGGGCGGGTGCCGAGGCTTGGCTCGTACGAGTAGTTCGAGAAGCTCACCATCACGGCACCCAACGCCACACGCAGGACGTCACGCACGTCGTCCTGGCCGACACCTTCAATGAAGTCCAGCAGGCAAAGAACCTGCTTCTCCACGGGTGGGCTGAAAAAGGGGATGCGCGACCGGAAGCCCGTCGGGGGGCAGTTGTGGGGCTGATAGGACGCTTCACGCCAGCGCCGGGATTCCGCGACGAGCGAGTCACTCGCCTCACGCAGTCCCGGCAGGGGAATCGATGGCGCGCGGACCTTGATGCGCGAGGCCAATGCGGCATAGGGGTTGATTTCAAAGCCGACCGTGTTCCAGCCTTTCCGCATCCCCTGAACGAGGGTGGTGCCCACGCCGCAGAAGGGATCCAGTAAGACGGGGGGCCTTTCCGGGCGAGGAGCCCTTGGGCCGAAGGCTTCGATAACGTCGTCAACGAACTCGGCGGAAAAGCCTGCAATCCAGGGCACCCAGCGATGGATTGGCCGGGCTTTGTTGTCGGAGAAAGCGGGGTCGCGAAAGCCGTTGCCGGCCCGTGCGCCCTTGGCCTTGTTCCGCTCGAAGAGGGTGAGTTGAAGGGCGCGCATCTTGCTGCGACTCCTTATGCCGGGAGGCGGCGCTTTCCTGAAGCCACGGCCGGGAAGACTCGCCCAAACCGCCGGTGGACGCTTGCCCATCCGTGATGGGCATTCACAACTCCCACGGCGGCGCCTCCTCCCATCGTCTCTGCTGGACGTGAAGGTGTTGCTCGACGGCTCGGCGAATCCCCTCGGCGGTGTGCTCTGGTTTCAGTGGGCGCGCCCATGGCCTGCCCGGATGCAACGTGTCCCACTTCGGACGCCTCATCGCCGTCCGTCCGGCACCGGGCGCGTGATTGCCGAATCCGTCAACGGCCGCATTCCATACGGGTCGGAAGATCTCGATCAGGATGCGCTCCGCCAGGGGAATCCATACCTGCTTCACCACTAACACCTTGCACCAGAAATCTTTCAGGGCAAGATTCCGCGCCTTTGTGATGGACCAGGCGTGCTCGCCCAAACGCTTCGCGAGCGGTTGGCTGCGGCCGGCCTGCACGGCGGTGACTGCGCCTTTGCGCCGTCCGCCGTAAACCGCCTTGCCGACATAGATCGGAACGCGATGGCTCGGGTCGGCTATGAGGCGGTACAACGCGGAGCGCCCGGTGTAGTAGAGCGCGTAGATGCCGGCGCCTTCGATGTCCAGATCTTGGGTCAGGCCCTGGGCCGGCTTCTCAAGGAGGGCTCTTACGACGCTTTTCCCGATGTTCGTGTAGTCCAGGGGATCGTATTCGACACTCATCGGCGCCGCGCCCCAAGTACGCGCTGGTTACCACTGCGCCGCATAGGTTAGCGTGGACTGTCGCTCTCGGCAAGGGAGAACCCCCGCATGCGCGCAATGGGCGACGTGGCGGGCGGGCGCAGGCGGGCGCTACTGTCCTCCGACCCAGCAGGCGTGGCATGCGCCGGGGCGGCGGCAAAGAGGGTTGCGTTTGGCCGGTTTTCGGGTATGCTTTCCGGGTCCCCTCGATGTTGCGGCGCGCGGTCCGGTGCGTGCGTGCGGGTCGCCTCGAAACGGGGTCGGACGCCGGGGGCCCTGCGTCGTAAAACCGTGCAGACAAAGGCGCTTGCCATGCGAAGCCTGTCGTTGACGAGATGGCTGTCTCTTGGGTCCCTTGCCGCGGCCGTCGTGTTCGCCGCCGCCGCCGGCCACGTGGTGTTTCCGAGCCCGGCGTGTGCCGCCCAGAAGGCAGATGACAAGAAGGAGGTGAAGAAGCCCCTCACCGACGAAGACGTGCGCCGGGCCATCGAGAACGGCCGCGCGTATCTGGTGAAGCAGGCCCAACCCGACGGCTCGTTCGCCAAGGGCAAGATGGCGGGCGGCCACACGGCGCTGGCTTTCATGACGCTCGCCTACATGGGCGAGCATCCCAACCGCGAGCACATGGCCAACGGCATGACGCACCTGATGGGTATCGACCCCGGCACCGGCTTCGACGGCCGGCAGGGGTACGCCGTGCCGATTCGCGTCATGGGCCTGTCGTACATCTATAAAAAACTACTCGGCAACCGACGCCGCCTCGTGGCCCTGCAGGCCAAGCAGGACGTCATACGCATGCAAATGGGTCAGGCGATCAACGGCGGGTGGCGGTACGGACTCCAGCCGAACAACAACTATGACTTCTCCGTCACCCAGTGGCCGATCCTGGCCATGCGCGACGCCCAGCGGGCCGGCATCGAGTTCCCCGACCCGCGGGCCTGCCTCTCCAAGGCCCTCAACCTCTACTTCAAGGGACACAACAAGGACGGCGGCTGGGCGTACCAGGCCGGCAAGAACAGCAAGTCGTACGGTTCGATGACCGCCGCCGGCCTGGCCTCGCTCTTCATCATCGCCGACTTCCTCGAGCCGAACAGCGGGTGCCCGTGCTTGCGCGGCAAGAGCCAGCGCCAGGCCTCCGAGATCGAGCGGGCTCAGGACGCCGCACTCGAATGGCTCGGCAAGAACTTCAGCGCCACCACCAACCCCGGCAGAGGCGGAAACGTCTTGTACTGGCTCTACTGTGTCGAGCGCGTCGGTATCGCCGCAGGGTACAAGTATTTCGGAACCCACAACTGGTACAAGGAAGGCGTGGCCGAACTCGTCAAGAAGCAGGGCGCCGACGGCAGGTGGGGCAGCCTCGCGGACACCTGCTTCGCGCTGCTGTTCCTCCACAAGGGCCGCGCGCCCATCCTCTTCAACAAACTCAAGTTCGACGGCATCTGGAACGCCCACCGCCGCGACATCGCCAACCTCACCCACTACATCGAACGCACCAAGGAACAGTTATTCCACTGGCAGATCGTCGAACTCCACGCACCGCTCGAAGAACTCCACGACGCGCCCATCCTCTACATCTCCGCCGAGAGCGTGCCCGAATTCGACGAGAAGCAGAAGAAGAAACTCCGGGCCTTCACCGACACCGGCGGCACGATCCTCGTTGAGGCGTCGTGCGGCCAGGCGAACGTCCGCAACTGGTTTACCAAGTTCGCGGCCGAGGTCTGGCCCGAATGGAAACCTCTCAAACTTCCATACGAACACCGCGTCTGGAACGCCCTGCACCCGATGCGGAACCAGCCCGACGTGCTCGGCGTCAGCGACGGTGTCCGCACCGCCGTCTTCTACAGCCCCGACGACGTCTCCTGCGCCTGGCAGATGAAGGCCTACGCCCGAAGGCAGTACCTCTTCGACTGGGGCATCAACCTCTACACCTACGCCACCGACGGGGCGCCGCTGCGGGCCAAACTGTCGGCGCGCGGCGCGGAGACCAGCGGCCGCTTCACCTCGCCCGTCAAGGCCGGACCCACGAAGACCGTCCGCATCGCCCGCCTCAAGTACGGCGGCAACTGGGCCGTCGGCGCCAACTACCGCGGCTTCGACCACCTGGCCAAACACGTCAAGGCCAAGGCCGGCATCACGCTCCGCGTGACCGAACCGGCGCAGGTGCCGTTCAACACGGGCGGCGTCGCTGCGGCCGACTTGAAGAGCGGCCAGATCGCCTACCTGGCGGCCTCCCCCGACGCCTCCCTCAAGGGCGACGAGCAGGCCGCACTGAAGCGGTATCTGGCGGGCGGGGGACTGCTCTGGATCGAGTCCGTCACCGGCTCGATCGCCACCGACAAGGCCGTCCGCAAACTCGCCGCCGACATGGGCTGGGCCCTCAAGATGCTCCCGGGCACCCACCCCCTGCTCCACGGTCGCATGGGCGGCGCCGAGGGCTACAATCTGACCTCCCGCGTCCTGTTCCGCCGGTCTCTGCGTGCCCAGCGTATCGGCCGCCCGTCCGCCGAGTTCTATGGGCTTTATCAGGGGGGCAAGATGGTGGGCCTGTACTCGCCCTTCGACGTCGTTTTCAGCCTGACAGGCTGCGAGGCCCACCGCTGTCGCGGGTACAAGGCCGAAGACGCCATGGCCGTCGGCACGAACCTCGCCCTCTACTTCTCGACGCGGAAATGACCGCCGCCGCGCCCGAAAAGGATTCTGCCCGAATACACGGCCTCGCTCGAGCGTAGTGCGCTGTGGCGTGCGGGTGCCATGCTTTCGCGCCGTTGCGAAAGCATGCCTTCCCTGACCTGGGGCGTTGGCGCTTGCCTGGCAGCCGCAGGGCGGGTGCTGTGCACCCACGCCGGACGCTGTTCCCGACGAACCGCGCTTCGGACCGACACATAGAGGAGGACATTACCATGCCCATTATGGCTATTGTTCTGTTGGTGATTGCGGCCGTCATCGCGCTCGTCGGCCTCGTCGGGCTCGCGCTGCTCATCGTCGGGATCGCCAGGAAGCGGACGGCCCTGTGGGTGTGCGGCCTCGTCGCGATGGTCCTGGCGGGCCTGGCGTTGCTGGTGGGCGTGCCGCTGGTCCTGTTCGTCGGCTTGCGTGCCTCGCCGGACCGCCTCGTCGCGATCAGCAGCATACCTCGCTCCGTCGAGGCGGCGCCCCACGAGGGCGGCTGCTCCATCAAGCACGCTGACGGGCGGACCACCGCACACGTCGAAGGCGTTGAGATCGAGGTCATCGAGCCCGGAAGCGGTGGCAGCCACTCCAGTTCACGCTCCTCGGGCGGCGTGTCCGCGGGAAGTCGCGAAACGCGGCACGAGATCGGCGTCGGCAACGTCGAGATCGTCGTCGAGAAA
>Ga0307433_1000859_pt1 | contig 19665 bp, 14 predicted proteins | sample SalMarWE160210MG_FD_202166 | JGI IMG/M metagenome (GOLD analysis project Ga0307433, IMG submission 202166) | Salt marsh sediment microbial communities from the Plum Island Ecosystem LTER, Massachusetts, United States - WE1603-210 | ecosystem: Environmental > Aquatic > Marine > Intertidal zone >... | reverse complement strand
TGGTCACGAAACCAATTAGATCATTTTCAAGATATGATGGAACGTCACTTAGATTACATTTTAAGCAAACAAGAAGCACGTGAAGCCTATCAATCAATATTAATGTATTTTACTCCTTCAGATAGTGAGGTAAGTCACCCTTACCAGCATAAAAAATTATTTGATGTCCAAGCATTTGTAGATTCGTTTATAGGATTTCCAGATATAATTAATTATACATGGCATGGTATAGCTGAAAGGTTGTTTAATTATCATAGTCATCCAAAATATTGGATTCCGCATTTCAATTTTTTAGATCTAACTAATTGGTTAAAATATCTTTCTAAGACAGATAAGTTGGATAAATTGAAAATAGAGAATGAGATTAAACATCAAATAGTTATGAAACTTAACTTCATCAATAGAATTAGAGAGCATTTCCAAAGAGAAGGACGTTATAATTTATCTAAAAATGCAAGGGTAATTAGTAAATCTCAATATGGAAGTGCGATATTACCTTATTTCTATCACGATATTGCTCATGTATGGTATCTCTTTTCAAAATTGAATAACGCCTTACAACAACAGGATGATGAATATTATCGAACGATCTTTCCTCAATTTAGTATAGGTAAGTTATTTTCAGCACGAGTAAATAAACTTGAATTACATGATTCATCAGGTAAGACGAAATATTATACTTTTGAAACAAGAGATTTATCCAGTAATATGAAAATAAGTGAAGGTGACGTTGTATTATTAATTCCAAACTTCAAACGTGGGATGAAACTAGACAAACAAATTTTTAAGTGGCAAATATATATTGAAAAAATAACATGGGATAATTCTATCAATGGAAATCGCATAACTACCAAACCTACTTATAGTAATATATTTGAACAATGCGAAGCAGAAGATATAGATCCTAAAACTCAGCAATGGTACCTTTATCCTATAAGTTCTGACAATTGGTCGAATAAACTTCACAAACCTAATAACACAGGCTTATTAGAACGTGAAGGATTTGGACGTTCCTGGTTAGGATTTCGACTCGCTTATTTATGGGGCATACGTACTGATCCTACTTTACTTTGGCCTCCAAAATGGGATTATTCTACTCCAGTAATTTATTTTTTTGCTCCGGAATTATTGATGCATTTTTCGAATTCATTTCAAAATGAACTTTCAACTCCTATATATCCTATCCCCGATCCTTCTCAAAAAGAAGCAATTATAAATTCCTTAAATCATGTTATTTCTGGAATTCTTGGTCCTCCTGGCACTGGAAAATCACAAACTATAGCTGCTTTAATTGATGAGTTTATAATCCGCAAGAAAAAAGAAAAAAAACCGTTCAAAATATTAGTTACATCATTTTCTTATGCAGCACTTCGCGTTGTTATTGAAAAAATAAGAACAGGGAGAACTATAAATAATACAACTACAGAATCCTCAAAAATACAGATGGTATTTTTGCGATCGGAAACACAAGACCCTATTGAATCAAAAAGAGGGAGTAGATATATTGATGATTTACTCAGAACGGGAACATCATGGAAGTTGAATGGAGAAAGTCGTATTGTAACTCCTAAAAATTCTTTAGAACAATCATTAGAAGAATCATTTATCCTTTTTACAAATGCACATCATTTGTATTATTTACATGAGCGAGTAGAAGATGATTTTGCTTTTGATTTAATCTGTGTAGATGAGGCAAGTCAATTACCCACTGATTATTTCATGTCAAGTTTATTATATATCCATAAATTTAATTTGAATCTGAAAAAGCCAGAAAATCTTGACATTACTTTTAATCATGATGTTAAGAATAAAGAGGATGTTATTAATCTTCAAATCGATAAAAGTTCGATTTCGTTTGGAATTGAAGACCTCACAAAAATTGTAATTGTAGGAGATCATAATCAGTTACCCCCAGTGAGGGTGAAAAATCCACCAAAAAATTTGGAACTTATTCTTGATAGTCTTTTTAGTTATTATATTAAAGGACATAAAATATCAAAAAAACAACTTAAGATTAATTATCGCTCACACCAAGATATTGTATCTTTTACTTCACTATTGGGGCTTTACAAGAATATTAAACCCTACAAATCTAATGCGTCAAGAGTCTTGGAAGGAAATCTAAATAATATGAAACTTTCATGGGTTAAAGAAGTATTGTCACCCGAAAGAGTTGTTTGTTCCCTAATTCATAATCGTAAGTTTGAAATCGGGATTAGTGAATTTGAAGCAGATTTAGTATGTGAATTAGTATCGGGATTCTTTGATATGATAAAACCTCAAAGTATTAAAGAGGAAAAAAAATTTTGGGCGGAACGCATAGGAGTCGTAGCGCCCCATAATGCCCAAGGGCGGGCAATCATTAGGAAAATATTTACAAAATTTCAGGAAAGAACGTATTTAACTGATGCCCGATTAATGGAATATCTTAAAAGTACTATCTATTCAGTAGAAAAATTTCAGGGTTCTGATCGAGATTTAATAATTACCTCAATTGGATTATCAGATGAAGATAAAATAAGTACTGAAGAGGATTTTATTTTTAATTTGAATCGATTCAATGTCTTGACATCTAGAGCTAAAAATAAAATTATTTTTATTTCCAGTGATAAATTTTTGCAATATATTCCTGAAGATAGAAAAGCACTGGAAAATGCGTCTAAAGTGTATCTATATGCAGAAGATTTTTGCAATCAACAAATTCTTCTCACCGTAAAGAATGAAAAGAATGAAAATGAACAAATCATATTTAAGTATAAAAATTAAGGTATCATCATGAGTTCTGTAAAGTTTTTACATTTAGCAGACATTCACTTAGGAAAAAAACAATACAATATTTTACAAAGATATTTTGATTATTTTGAAGCCTTCCGATCAGTATTACATAAAGCAATTGAACAAGAAGTAGATTTTATTCTAATAAGTGGAGATTTAATTGATAGTGATGAAGGTGTAAATCCTTCTATGTTAAGAGAGATTATTAATATTCTTACTTCTTTTAAAACTGAATGTATCAAAAATCTACAAAGAGAAATACCAATAATATGTATTGAAGGAAATCATGAAAATCCTCTTTTCTCTGATCTTACTTGGTTAAAACTAGTGGCAGATTTAGATTTTATAATTTTACTATCAGGAGATTACGATAATAAAAAAAATCAAATTTCTTTTGAAGAATATTCCTCTACTGCGCATTCGGGTGGTAAGATTGTAATTAAAAATTGTAGTATTTATGGATTGAACTATTTTGGTAGTGCTACTTCTGATTTACTCCCTCTTTTGGAAAATGCTATTTCGAGGAATGAAAATACTTTTAATATTTTAATGATGCATTTTGGTATTACTAATTACGATGATAAGAAAACGGGGATAAATTATTCTCCTATTCTTGAAAAGTTACATCAATCAATTGATTATTTAGCATTAGGGCACTTCCATAAGCAATATAGTATACCGGACCGTCAACCATGGATTTTTAATCCGGGAAGTCTGGAAGTGAATGAGGTCTCTGAAACCTTTCAGGAAAGAGGAGCATTTCTGATTGAAGTCTTAGACAATAAGAAAATGCAAGTGAGAAGATTACTATGCGTTGAAGGAAATACAATGGAACGTCTTTCAATTCCTAATCGAAGGTTCATGGTTTTGAAATATCTTTCGATTGAAGGGCTTAATTCATTCCATGAAGCTCAAGATTACATTATTAGAGAATTAACTAAGTATGGTGTACCTCTTAAATCAAATCAAACTCTTGAAAAAACAAACTTAGATAAACCCATTCTCTACTTTGCTGTTGGAGGAGTAATTAGCTATTCACAATTAGAAGTGGATTTAACTTCACTCAGAAATAGAATTAATGAAAAATTTGATATTTTAGGATTAAAATTAAGCAACAGACTAATTTCTAGTATGGACCAAGAAATAGCCTTTGACAAGGATTTAAGTGTGGAAGATATTGAAAAAGAGATATTCCTCGGAACACTTGATTTAGAAAAGCGTTTTAAACCCTTTAAAGGACAGATATATGATATATTTCAAAATTTAAAAACGCAATTAGGTGGGAAAATAAATTATAAGAAGATAAAAAGTCAAGTAGAATTATGGATTGTTTCTGATAAGGACATCTTCAATCAATTCTTATCTGAAATTAAACATAAAAATGCTCTGACAGAAAAAAAAGAAGAACAGATTTCGCCTAAAAAAAAAGATAGAAAAAAGAAAAACCAAAAAATTTTAAAAGGTGAGGAAGAGAAGGAAGAAGAACAAGATCTAAGTGATATTGATTACAATGACTTATTCGATGGGGAGGATATTGATGATTTAATTGATGATGAGGATTTAGATTTATAAGGTGAAAAAGAATGTTATTAAAAAAAATTGAATTGGAAAATATTAAAACTCATAAGAAAACAGTAATCCCTTTCAAGAAAGGGTTAAATGTCTTTCATGGAAATAATGGTACAGGAAAATCAACGGTATTAGAGATGATTGGGTTTACATTATTCGACTATTTAGAAGGAAGATCCCATGATGTATATGTGAGAGATATTAATAATGATAAACAAGTATTTGGAACTATAAAATTATGGATAATCGGTCTGAATAACGAACCATATATTATAGAACGTAATATTGGCAAATCTGAAATAGCAGTATATAATGCTTTAACTAATCGTAAAATAGTTAAGATAGAGAAGATATCTCAGTTAAAAAAGTGGATCGAAACTCAGATAGGGCTTAGTAAAGGTATTGAACTTGATAAATTATTTAAAACATCAATTGGAATACCTCAAGGAACCTTTATTGACCCTTTCCAAAGGGAACCTAGAGAAAGAAAGAATTACTTTGATCCAATTTTAAGTTTAAAAATTTATGAAGTTATTTGGAGTGAACTAGGAAAATTAGGAAAAGGAGCATATGAGAGACTTTTACATGAGATTAAGGAAGAAATCAGTGAAATCACTGGTGAGATTAAAAATAAGTCGGTTTTAATTAATAACATAGATAAAGTAACTAAGGATTTTGACGCTTTAGAAATAAAAGTTGGTAAAATAAAAGAAGTGGGAAAAAAGATTAAAGAGAAATTTGATGAGTTAAAAAATTTAAAAGAGGAGAGTAAAAGTGTTCAAGAAGATTACGAAAAGTTACAGCTTAGAGAAAAAGATGCACAAATAAGGGTTTCTGAATTCATTATTAAATTGAATCAGGTTAAAGAAGCTAAGCTTATTTGTGATAAAGCAAAGAATAATTATGAGCAATATGAACTACAAACAAAAGAACAGAAGAAACTTGAAGCTGAACTGAGCGATCTTCAAGAAAAACAAAAAATATTACAAGATTTAAAAACGGACCACTTACATATAGAAAGTGAGAAAAATAATTTAATAAATCAAATTAATGAAGCAAAAGAAGCCCTCGAAAATAGTATTAAACTTAAAAGCAAATACAATCGATATCAGGAACTTGAAGCAGATTTATTATTAATAAATGAAGATTTGACCCGATTTAAGACTATAGATGAGGGTTTAACTAAAAAAAGATCAGATTCAGAAACTTTTAAAAAACAATTAGAGCTATCCCATAAAAAAATTGAATCATTTTCCAAATTAGAAACGAAGCTTAAAGAATTAGAAACCCTTGAATTAAAAAAAGAGGGTATAAAATTAATTATATCCGATTTAGAAAAAGAAATAGCTTTAATTAATCAAAATTACGAGTATTTATTAACAGGTAAATGCCCTTTCTTTAATCAAACTTGTAGAAATATTGAAGAGAAGAAATCTGATCCGAAATCTCTTTTAAAACAAGTAAAATATAAGAAAGATTTATTGAAAAAAAGCATAGACGAAGTAAAACAATTAGAAAAAGACTTAGAAGCAAAAGAAGAATTTCATATCAAAATTGAGAGTTTAAAAGAAGTAAGAATTAGATTAGCGATTAATCAAAAACGATTTGAAGAACTAAATGAAGAAATAAAAAAAGAGAATGAATATATAAAAAATAAAGATACTTATTGGGAAAGAAAGAAGAAATTGGATGATGAGAAGAGAGCCTTAGAAAATTCAATTAATGATTATATCACTTTCAGTAAATTATCTGAGAAGCTTCCTGAATTAGAAAAAAGAATGAATCCTTTAATGTCAAAATTAGAGGAAATTGAAAAAGTAATGCGTGATATGGAGAAAGAAACCAAAAAATTGGATCAAATTCCCAAATTATTCAAAAAAATCCAAGAAGAATTAGCGAATTTAAAGAAAGACTACACATTATATCAAACTCATATTAAGCAAGCAGAAGAACTTCCTAAAATAGAACAAGATTATAATTCTAGCCTATCTGCTTTAGAGAACCTCAAATTACAAATACAAGAAAACCAAAAGCTGATAAAAGACTTGAATTCTAAATATGATGAAGCTGAGTTTCAAAAGTACGAAGAATATTACAGAAAAAACGAGAAAACTAAAACTGAGTTAGAAACACGTATGAATGAACGAAAATTGAGACTAAATGAATTAAATGAAGAACTTAAAAAAATTGAGGAAATTGAAACTAATTTAGTTAAGTTAAATAAAGAAAAAGATAATTTAGAAGTCCAGCAGTTATTTATTGAAAAATTAAGGATGTGGATAAGAGAATTTATCCCGAAAATGAGAAGTGCATTAATAAGCAAGATAAATATTATTGCTTCGGAAATATATAGAGATATAAGAGAGGAAGAGGATGCGGTTCTCAAATGGCGGGATAATTATGATATTGAAATCGTTACTCCTAAAACTGTTAAAAATTTCTTTAGACTATCTGGAGGAGAGAAAATGTCAGCAGCATTAGCAGTCCGATTAGCAATACTAAAAGTGCTAACAAATGCTAATTTTGCTTTTTTTGATGAACCCACTACTAATTTAGATGAGACAACCCGTAAGAATTTGAGTAAATATATTTATAATATAAAAGGGTTTGAACAATTATTTGTTATCTCCCATGATGATTCCTTCAAACGTCACAGTGAATACGTTGTAAGATTTACTAAAGATGCAAATGAGATTACGCATATCGATTATCTTACTAAGGTTAATGAAGAATGAGTTCATTAATTTACACACGATCTTATTCTAAGAATTATATTGATTGAGCATAAGGCACAACTCAAGGGAAAAGAATTTACATCTTGAATATCATAGGCATTCCTAAAAGTTTGATGTTTGACCTTTTTTATATATTGATGAGATTTGATAAAAATGTCAAAATTTATATAGTTAACCCGAATACATTTTCATTACCAATCAATCAAAAAAATATATAAATTTGTGATGACTATGGGCTTATTTATGATGACTGTATGGTATCCTCCCCATAAAGCTCCAGATATGGCAAAACTATATTTAAAGCAACCTAAAAAGCTACCCTTTGTTAGTAAATGGAGAGTATTTAATACTTCCGGTGGTTTAAATGGTATAAAGCAATATCATTTAATATATACCGAACGAGGCAAAGCAGAAGAAGCCTTGGTAGAATTAGAAAAATATTTTATGCCTTTTTTAACTGTTGATGGTTTCAGATACGATATCGAACATTTAATGGGCGTATCTGATGGTTTCAAATTGCTTGGGATGGAATGGAAATAATCATATTTTTAATTTCTTTTTTTTTTAATAGAGGTCCCATATCTTTATATTCACTACGCGTAACCCACTTTTTAGGATAGAGTATCTAAAAACGGTCTTCATATATTTAAATATTAGTTTGGTGATTAGTACTATATGAGGAAAAAGTGGACAATAATTATTAGGACTCCCCTGCTAAGGAAAATACGGGATAATTTGAGGGATCTTTGGGTTGCATGGGCAAGAAGTCAGTATGATGACTTATTCAATAAACGCAGAACCTTGGAGCGAAATGAAGACGGAAAGTTGAAAAACCTAGATGGGTTTAATCAAGAAGAACGTAAAAAAATTGAAGAATTGGGAGGAAAAATATCTTTGTTGCGTGATATTGAAAATGATTCAATTTGCATATGCACTGTTTGCGGAAAAGAACATAGAGATATGACTTATAACCCTGTAGATAAGAGTTGGTACTGTGTGGAATGCTATCACGAAAATCAAGAGTTCTATAAGGATACTAAAGAATCCTTTTTATATCCCTGACTTCTTTCTCTTGTTTTGCCATAGGTTTTTTTTTTTCATGTTTATATTAACAAGAATGATTACTAAAGCCCTTTAATGTAATTTTTTTAATAAAATAATAAAAAGTAAAAAATAAAAAACTTAAATAAAAGGTTATTTTTTTAATTGGGCATAGGAGATTAGCCCATTAGAAGCATCGGTGTATTACCTGCGGTCCCATCTCCTTATACTCTCGACGGGTAACCCACATGCGATGAAATGTTTTCAGAGAGCTTAAAATTGAGCCACCAATCCACACGGAGTACATACGCTCGGGAGGAGCGATAATTTTAACATCAACTGATTCTGGAATTTGTTCTTTAATTTCTTTAGTCAAACGTTCCTTAATTCCAGGAAACATTGTGGAACCACCAGAGAGCACAATATTGCTGTAAAGATCTCTTCGCAAGTCAACATCACACTCTGAAATAGAACCTACAATCACATCGTCTAAAGGTTCTAATTCTTTTCCAATAACAGAGGGATTAAAGAAACATTCAGGGGCTAAAAATCGCTCTACGCCAACATTAATTGTTTCTCCATCCGGAAGCATATAGCTCTTCTCCATTCCAGCAACTTTCTTACTAAGCATCATTTCTTTCTCGGGATCTATTGCCACATAGCATAATTTCTCCTTTATATCTCGTACAATTTCCTTTTCAGCGGATGTAGTGAATGAATAACCTTTTTGTCGAAGCAATCTTTGTAAATAGGTAGTGATATCACGTCCTGCAAGATCAATTCTCTGGATAGCGTGACTTAAGGCGAATCCTTCGAATATTGGAACAACGTGAGAGACTCCATCTCCAATATCTATAACACATCCAGTAGTACGACCAGAAGCATAAAGAGATAAGACTGCTTGCATTGCAACATAGAGAGCAGGCACATTAAATGTTTCAAACATTATTTCGGCCATTTTTTCTCTATTTGGTCTTGGATTTAGAGGAGCTTCAGTTAAAAGAACGGGATGTTCACTTGGATCAATTCTCAAATCGGTGTAAAAGGTATAATGCCAGATTTTTTCCATAGCGGTCCAATCTTCTATAATACCATGCTCGACGGGGAACATTAATTTTAATACACCCTTCAATTGCATAGCTTCTTCACCGATGTAATACTCACGAGTATAATGCTCAATATCAGTCATTATAGATTCATATTTTGGATAACCTATAAGTGTAGGAAAAACCGATCGAGGTTGATCTTCACCTGCGAAACCATTCTTGGAAATACCGGTACCATTGTCTACGACTAAAGCCTTAGCGTTTAAAAAACTTTCTTCTTCTGCCATATTTATCTGCCTTATTATTTTTAATTTTTATTGATTTTATGATTTATATTCCAAATGGTTTTTTTAATTTTTATATGTTTATCAATAATATTATTTTTTATATGTATAATAATATCGATAAATTATAACAAATTAAAATTAAAAATATAATATATTTCGCATTTATAAATTTTTTTAATACAAAAACTAAATTAAAGCATTACAAAAAGAAATCTATCAATTTCTTTAAAAATCTTCACTCTGTAATTAAGTATTGACATTTAATTTGTTGTTCTAATGGATGCCACATAATTTTTGAACAAAATTTGTTATAAAAAAAAAATTAATTTTGATATACAACTGATTTTTTTATCAAAATCAAACTAGTTCAATTAAAAGATTCAAATGAATTCGCAAATTATATTAATTTAATTATTTAAGTGATTCAATTTTTATTCGATTAAAAAATGGGCTTCAATCCTCGATATATTAAAGAAAATATATCTCAAATTGGTATTAAAGAAGCAAAGACTCACTTGAAAAGATGGATTAGTGATTCAAATGATCCTCAGCTTAGAAATGAAGCTTTAGAAATATATGGTGAGTTGGAACAAGGAAAAGATTATAAATTTTTAGAGGAAATTTTCTTATCGGATGAAGATATAAGTTTAAGATTATTATCAGGAAAAATATTAGGAGCTCATTATTTTCAAAACAAAAAACTCATTAAACTTCTCGAGTTTGTTCTATACTCAGCGGAAAACATAAATCAAAAATTCTTTGCATTGGATCTTTTAGCGAAATTTAATTTAAAAAAATCTCGCAACATAATTCAAGATTTTATGGAAAATGTCATAATTGAAAATTTAAATGGAGAGGCGAGAGAAAATTTAACAAATTTACCTATTACCGAATATAATATAGACATAAACAATCAAACTTTAGAATTATGTTATAATCTCATCCTTTTTAATTACTATAAAAAAGTGTGTGGATATAACGTTACTCTAAGAGATGGATTCATCATTTTATTGAATTGTGAAGGTTCAAATTTAAGAAAAATATCTGATATACCAGGAATAAACAAGCTTTACAAATTAGAATATCTTATGCTTAAAAGAAATAAAATATCCGAGATAGATGCTCTAGAATATTTAACAACTTTAAAATTCCTAAATTTAGCTTATAATCAAATAGAAAAGACAAAAAGTTTAGATTATTTAAGTAAATTAGAGGAACTCATATTAACTGGTAATAAAATTAAAATCGTAGAGAATTTTAAATTACCAAACCTTAAAAAGCTCTTTTTAGACAAGAATTTGATTTCTGAAATTCGAGATTTAGGAAACTCATTGAAATTGGAGCAACTAAACTTGAGTTCAAATAATATAAGAAAAATGGTGAATCTTGCAAACTTTCAAAGGTTAAAGGCATTAAATTTATCAAATAATGATATCGAGGTCATATCCGGCCTTGAGAATCTTCATAACTTAATCTTTTTAAACTTAAATGATAATAAAATCTCTAAAATTGAAGGTTTGAATCATTTAGTCAATCTTAAATTCCTAAATATCTCTAATAATAATATTGCAAAGCTTCAAAATCTAGAAAATGTCCATAACCTCACACACTTAGAAATATCAAAAAATAAAATCTCTAAAATTGAAGGTTTAGATAATTTAATTAATCTTCAGGAACTTTTCCTTGATAAAAATAATATTACTAAGATCGAGGGTTTGGAAAATCTAAATAGCTTGATTATTTTGTTTTTAGAACGTAATGATATTAAAAGCTTTGATTTGAAGGATATAGAACTCTTGAAAAATTTAAATTTTATTTTCTTGAACGAAAATCCATTAGATATAGAGAGTAAGCGTAATTATGAAAAACGTACTCGATTTCCATGATGCTACCTTAATATATTAATTACGATTAAACTTGATTATTAGCTAAATAATCATCAATCCATATTTCCATTAAGATCTCATCATAATAACGAGCATTCATATAGAATTGCCTTTTTCTTACTCCCACAATTTTAAATCCCATTTTTTTGTAAAGATGGAGTGCACGTTTATTTTCAGTAAAACTACTGAGAATAATTTTTTCTTTTTTATTAATTCTTTTTGATTCCCGAATAGCTAGATCAATTAAATGAAAACCAATGCCCAAATTTCGATAATCCGATTTTACAATAACTCCAAGCTTACCAATATGAGTGGCAGCATCCCATTCTGAATTTGATATTTCACATTGTCCAAGGATATTAAAAGGTGCTTTCATATTAGAGTTAACCGCAACGATACATATCTCATTTTCTTTTTTTAGGGAATTAAACCATGAATGTTTTTCATATTGAGATCTCACGGGGAAAAGAACTGGTAGATAAATTGCTTCATCTATAACTTCATTAAAATTACTCCAGACTCCATCAATATCAGATTCCTCGATATGTCTGATTATAATTCTTTCTCCGTTTTTTATCTCAATGATCTTTTCCATTATTTGAATATAAATTTTTATAATTAAATTCCTTATGGTATTATTATGGATGATAAAAAAGATGATCTACCTTCAGATCGAGAGTCAGATGAACGTGAAAAGATAAGAAATTATATCGAAGAGATGACCAAGAAAAAAAAAGCACCTGTAGCAAAAGATTTAGTGCAACTTAAACATGTAGAGGTAAAAAAACAAAAAGTTGATCAAGAAACTTTGGATTTGGCAAAAACGCTCAAAGAGCAATATATAAAGCATGATCAATTTGAACATCTTTCAAATGATGAACTAACGATACTCGAATCTTTTATTGGGGGTAGAATGTTTCTTTCTCGCATAGCAATTGTCGCTAATCAAAGTAGAATCCCCTTAGGAATTGAACCTTTTAGAAAAGCAGATTTAGAAAAAGTTCTAAATAGTTTGATTGCAAAAGGTTATGTTGAATTTGAACAAGTAGGAGATCAGCTCGTATATTTTCTTACAGAGAGAGGAAAATATCGAGTACAATAAAAAAGAGGTTGTTTTAGTCTTTTTTGAGAATTAATTTACTAATAGGTATATCTTGGAACTCTCCGCTTGGGAATTCTCTCCTAATAGTTAACGGTAAAATCCCTGCTCTTAACTCTATAAGTGCTATTTTAATAGGATCTATCATGTCTCTAGGTTTATCAACCAATATAGGAGCACCGTAACTTAATTGTAATGCTCTCGCTCCGGTAATTCTAGCTTTTTCATAACGAGTTAGAAAAATTGAACCAATTTTAACATAGTCTCTAACTTCTTTATATTTTTTTCTTAGTTCACGAGACTCTAAAAAAGAAGACATAGCTTGTACCAAAAATTAGTGATTATAATGTGAAATGTATAATAAAATAAAACTTTTATGATTCTTACCATGGTTTAAGGGAATAAAGATTTTATACTTATAAAAATTTAATGCGCAAGGGGGGATTCGAACCCCCGAGCTACACGGTGTGAGCGTGTCGTTATAGCCACTAAACCACTCGCGCGAATAACAATAGGACTTTATTTAATAATAAATAGGACTTAAAATTATATTATTAAAAAGTTATTAATAGAATTTAAGAGATTCCATTGACTCATTAACTTTATAATATTTAATATTTAGAAAATCATAAAAATTAATAGAGATAATTTTTTAACATTTATGGTCGCAAAGGAAGCAGGTTATATCTCTCATCCCCTAATCAAGGAAAATTTGGTATTAAGACGTGCATATCAGGAAAAAATTTTTATAAATTGTTTAAAACATAATTGTCTAGTTGTAATTCCTACTGGATTAGGAAAAACTGTCATTGCTTTAATGTTAGCAGTACAAAAACTATCAGAAAACCCTAATTCGAAAGTTATTTTTTTAGCGCCAACTAAACCATTAGTTGAGCAACATTATAACTCATTTGTTGATTTAACAACAATCCCAATCGAAAATTTAAAATCAATAACAGGTACAACCGCACCGGAAAAGCGTAAGGAAATCTGGAAAGAGATTAAAGTAGCCTTTATGACGCCTCAAGTTCTACAAAATGATATTATATCTCAACTTTATCCAATTGATGATGTGCGTTTAATCATATTTGATGAATGCCATAGAGCAACAGGGGATTATGCTTATGGCTTTATTGCTCAAAAATACATTGAGTCTGTGAGAAATGCTCAAATATTAGGATTGACAGCAAGCCCTGGCTCTACAGAAGAAAAGATTAGCGAAATCAAAAATAATTTATATATAGACCATATAGAAATTCGTACTGAGACAGATATAGACGTAAAACCGTATATTCACCAAGTAGATAATGAATGGATTAAAATCAAACTTCCTCTGGAATTTATTGAAATAAATCAAATTTTGAAGGAGAAATTAAAAGCAATTTATAATTGGCTAAAGGAAATTGAACTTTTAGGAACATCAGATATTAATAAAGTAACAAGGAAAGCCCTACTCTCACTTAATAGAATTATTAATAATAAAATTTCCTCGTCCTTAAATGAAAATGAAAAATTTCAATTATTTAAAGCGAAAAAATTAGTCTCTAATGCAATTAGACTCTCTCATATGGGAGAATTAATCGAGACTCAGGGGATCAACGCATTAAGTGATTATATTCATAAGAATCAAGAAAAAATAAAAAAAAATACTGCCAATAAATCTCTAAAAGAGTTATTTAGTGATGGTGATTTTAAACGTCTCATTAATTTAAGTGACTCTACTAAAGCCAATGGGATTGTTCACCCCAAACTTGAAAAATTAAAATCCCTATTACATACGCAGATAATACAAAATGCAGAGTCAAGGATATTAGTATTTTGCCATTTTAGAGATTCGGTTAATAATATTGTTAAGTATCTCAAAAGCGATGAGGTAATAAAGGTACATCGCTTTGTTGGACAACAATCAAAATCTTCTGATAAAGGATTGACTCAAAAAGAACAAATACAATTATTGGAGGATTTTAAAGAAGGAATCTATAATACTCTTATTGGTACAAGTGTGGCTGAAGAGGGATTAGATATTGCTGAATGTGATTTGGTAGTGTTTTACGATGTAGTACCAAGCGCAATTCGTTCAATTCAGCGTCGAGGGCGTACAGGAAGAAGAAAAGAGGGTAAAGTGTATATCCTAATGGCGGAGGGAACAAGAGATGAGGGATATTACTGGGGAGAAAAGAGGAAAGAAAAGAATATGAAAGATTCTCTTAAAAGGATAAAGGATAAAGAGGATCCTACTAAGAAAGGACAAGCTAATCTATTGGATTTCATAAAAAAAGAAAAGAAAAATGAATCCAAATCCAAACCTAATGTTTTGTCTATTGATAAGGAACAGATTAATGAAGCTGAGTCTCTTACAATAATATGTGATCACCGAGAAACTGCCTCCCCAGTAGTTCGTAATTTATCTATTATTGGTGTAAAGCTCAAATTAGAGCAACTTGAAATAGGTGATTATATTATATCAGACAGGGTTGGAATTGAGAGAAAATCAGCACAAGATTTTAATGATTCGATTAAGGATGGAAGATTATTTAAAGAACTATTTGATTTAAAGAATAATTTCGAAAGAGCCATTTTAATATTAGAGGGAGATCCTTTCCTCAATTCAAACTTAAAAGAAAATGCTCTTTATGGAGCTATAACATCAATAATATTAAATTTAGGAATCAATTTGTATAAAACTAAGGATCCCGATGAATCTGCTGAATTTCTATATAACTTGGCAAAAAAAGAAAACTCAATTTCAAAAGGAGAGCCAAAATTAAGATTTGATAAAAAACCTATCGAAATTTCACATCTGTTAGAATACATTGTAGCAGGTATTCCGGGTATAAATGCTCTTCGTGCTAAAAACTTGTTAAAAGAATTAAAAACGCTCCAAGAGATATTTAATGCGGATATTGGAGATTTGTTGAAAATCGAAAATATCGGAAAAAAAATAGCTCAAGAAATTTATAAAATTAGTAGATATAAATATAAAGAAGATTCATAATTATTATTCAATTAAAAATCATAAATTATATTTTTATTGGTAAATCTGATATTATATAATAGCAAATATTTTTAAAATTAATTTAAAAATTATGCTAAAATTACGATTTTATAATAATTGGTGGTAAATATAATCAAATTCAAAGTCGTGGTTGCCGGAGCAAAAAATGTAGGCAAAACATCCTTAATTAGGCGCTACGCAACAGGGAAGTTTGATAAGTCGACTCTATCAACGATAGGAGTAGATTTCGAGACTAAAAAGGTCGTTGTAGATGATACAGAAGTATTACTTAACATTTGGGATTTTGCTGGAGAACGTAAATTCCGTTTGCTATTACCTTCCTATGTTTCAGGTGCTTCAGGGGCATTGATACTATACGACATAACTAACAAAGATTCATTGGAAGATCTTCATAATTGGATGAATGTTATCTCTTCAGTACCTAATAGTCCTAAAACCAAAATATTAATTGAGGCAAAAATCGATTTAGAAGATCAAAGAGAAATTACGGCTGAACAAGGTAAAGAAGTTTATAATATGTATGACTTCAAGGGTGAAATCATAGGAACTTCATCAAAAACAGGAGAAAATGTCGAGAAAGTTTTTGAAATGCTCGGAAGAGAAATTCTTAATAATTCATTAAAGAAATGTTCCAACTGTGGGAAACATTATCCTCTTGAATTAAAATTCTGCCAATTTTGTGGAAATCGTACTAAATAATTTGATAACATTTTCATTTCTTTCTTAATTCTTCAACCTTGCTCTTATATTATGATTCATTTCTTTAAAATACAAAAATCTTAAAGAAAATACTAAATTAAAATTAAATTAAAGTTAAATTTTATTTTTACGTGAAGGTTTTTTAAATTGAATTATGATATTAACCAAGATATAAAGGAAATTTCTAATCGTTTATCTAAAGATGGAATAACGTTTAAAGATAAAACAATTCTTGTTTCTGGTGGAGCCGGGTTCTTAGGGTCATGGGTGTGTGACGTTTTAGTAAGTCAAGGTGCTGAAGTTATTTGTTTAGATAATCTCTCCTCTGGAAGAGCAGTTAATATTTCACATTTAATGAATAAAGACAATTTTCGATTTATTAATCATGACATCTCAAAACCAATATATTTTGGTTTTAGTTATCATCCAAATGGAATTTCTATCGGAGATATTAAAAAAATAGATTTTGTTATGCATATGGCAAGTAGAGCATCTCCATTTGAGTTTGAAAGATACCCAATTTCAATCTTAAAAAGTAATACATTCGGAACTATGAATATGTTAGGAATAGCAAAGACACATAGTGCTGTATTTTTTTATACTAGCACATCAGAAACGTATGGTAATCCCCCAGATGACGCAATTCCAACCCCAGAAATATACTTTGGAAATGTAAACCCCACAGGACCAAGAAGTTGTTATGATGAATCAAAAAGAGCGGGTGAAGCTTTTGTAAAAGCTTATGAACTCGAACATGATATAAAAGCTAAAATAGTTAGAATTTTTAATACATCAGGCCCGAGAATACGGCATGGACCTCATTTTGGAAGAGTTGTGCCAAATTTCATCCATCAAGCATTAAATAATGAAGATATTACTATTTTTGGTGATGGGTCACAAACTCGATCTTTTATTTATATTGTAGATGAAATTGAAGGGATTTTAAAAATCGTATATAAGGATGAAGCAACTGGTGAAGTTATTAATTTAGGAAATAACATTGAATACACTATTATAGAATTAGCCAAAATCATAATAAAGTTAACAGAGTCTAATTCAAAGATGATATTTAAACCGTTACCTGTTGATGATCCTATAAGAAGATGTCCAGATATCTCAAAAGCAAAAAGATTATTGAATTGGGAACCTACTACTCCTTTAGAGGAAGGTCTAAGAAAAACTATTGCTTGGTTTAAAGAATATGAAGGGAAATAATCACATATCAGAAAGTAAAGAAATACGGGAAAACCGTAAAATATTTGAAAAACTCGTCAAAATTTCTTTATTAATAGGGATATGTGTAGTTTCAGGGTTTATCATTTATTATGCATTGACTCCCGAACCGGGATATGTTTATTTTGCTGTATTGGAGGATGGTGAAGAATTAGAAAATTACACAAAAGTAGCAAAAGTAGGAGAACCTATCAATTTTTCTGTTATTGTAGGTAATTATTTGAATCATGATTATAGATTTCGAGTAAAAATATTGAAAGGAAATAATAACACAATTTTATACCCAGGCCCTTCAAATGGGACATTATATCGCACATTGGAGAACACAACACTAGCTCATAATACAGTTTGGGTTTCTGATATTGTGAACGTGACTTTTAGTCAAACTGGTTCAAATCAGTTAATAATTATTGAGTTATGGAATATAAAATCTGAAGTTGAATATTTTTTTAATATTCTCTTACTCAAGTTAAATATCACTCTTAGCTAACACTACCAATGATCTGAACCTCACTTATTTTTACATACGGTGCTTGAAGTGAGCCGTATATGTTATATTCTTTAGAAACTGCTTCAATTTTTTTAAATAAATCTAAAAGATTTACGGCTAACATTGTTTCATTGAGTGGTTCTTTCATTTCTCCATTTTTTATGATATTTCCCTGTAAAATTAATCCAGAAAAATCTCCTGTTGTTAAGTTTGGTCTATCACCAGTATAATTTAGAAGAATTCCTTCTTTTGTATCATTAAAAAGTTCATCCTTACTAATATTCCCTGGTTTTAAGAGAAAATTAGAAATTCCAATTTTGGGAATAGAGCTATATGAGGATCGAGCAGCATTACCAGTACTTTCAACTCCTTCTTTACTAGCAGTATAAAAATTATGAAGTAATCCCTGTTTCTGAAAAACACCATTTATTATAATTTGTTTATTGCGACAAGGAATACCTTCTGCATCGAATATTGATGATCCTACAGCTCCATCATAGAGAGCATTATCATCAATATTGAGTTTTTCTGTACCTATAGTTTCTCCACGTAAACCAACAAGAAAACTCCTGTTATATTGGAAAGATTCCGCATTTATCGCTGCAGCTAATGGCTTTAATATAATATTAATTGTCCCTTGAGGTGTTAGAATCAAGGGTACTTTCATTTTTTTAATCTTTTTCCTATTTAAATTTACCTTTGCATTGTTAAGAGCTATTTTAGCCACATTTATTGCATCAATATTCTTTAACTCTCTTTCAGTTTGATATTCAAATCCAAATGAAGTATCATTAGTTATTTTGTCCTTTACAATCATATTTGAGGATATTGAGCATAAAGATTCTTTGGAATAAGCTTCTAATCCATTAGAATTGAATATAAATGTTTTTGAAAAACTCACTGAAAAATTTCCAGATTGTGATATTGCCATATCATCGTTGTTGCATATGCTAATTATGTCATTTATATAGTTTGTAGTATCTTCTATTGTTAAGTTTCTTATTTTCTTATCATAGAGTAAATTAACTTTAGGATATGTACTAGGAGGTGGAATATCCTTAAACTCAGGATCAGGTGTTCCAGAGCTCATCATTTTTAAAGCATTATCAATGATTTTTCGAATGATTTTTTTTTCTATTCTATTAGCAAAAGAAAAACCTAAAGCCCCACGATTATCAAAAACTCTTACAGAAAATCCATTATCAAATCCAATTTCATTATTTTTTATTGAATTCTCTTCAATTTCAACACTAATATCTTTATTTAAAGAAAAATAAATTTCTATGCCCTTGAGTTTAGAATCAGTCTTATTTGCATAATTCAATCCAAATCTTGCTAAACTATAGATATCAGGTTTGGTCTCCATTTAATTTAGACCTCCAAGAGTTAATTGTTCGATTCTAATATAGGGTCCACCATCACAAACTCTTAATCCCTGACCCCCTTTACCACAAACACCATCAGAATAGCTAAAAGTATCAACATTACCGATAGCAGAAATTTTATTTAAGACTTCCAAAGTCATACCAGAAAGCGCTACATCTCTTAAAATTTCCTTTTTTTCCCCATTCTCGATTTTATAAGATAACTTGCATTTGAATTGAAAGTTTCCAGTAGTAGGATCGGTATAACCATATTGAAAATCCTCGCATAAGACGCCTAATTTTGTATCTTTAATCATCTCGTCCAGAGTCCAATCTTTAGGTTCAAGATATGTAAAACCCATCCTAACTTGAGGTTTTGAAACATTAGAGTTGGCTCTGCCATGACCATTAGGAGCTTCATTCAT
>Ga0307433_1000858_pt1 | contig 19677 bp, 21 predicted proteins | sample SalMarWE160210MG_FD_202166 | JGI IMG/M metagenome (GOLD analysis project Ga0307433, IMG submission 202166) | Salt marsh sediment microbial communities from the Plum Island Ecosystem LTER, Massachusetts, United States - WE1603-210 | ecosystem: Environmental > Aquatic > Marine > Intertidal zone >... | reverse complement strand
CGTCTGTTAAAGAGAACGTTAGACATCACTTTAGCTGCTGATTTCACGGTCATCGGTCTCTTAGCGTCGAACGCAAACAGTTTTGCGTACGCCTCTATCTCCCGCACCAGAACTTGCATGTCGGAGATCAAGCCTGCGCATGCTGCGCCGATTCGGTCGGTGATTTTAAAAACCTTTTTTCCAGTCTTGCTCATTATCATGGAGCCGTAAGAAACTCTTTTTTCTGAAGCTAAGATCACGCCGTCAGAATAAACTACGCCGATAGTGGTGGCTCCCGGAACGAAAAAGTATGCTTGGGCTTCGTCACTCAAACGTTGTTCCTCCAGTTTCAATGCAATAATGACCTGAAAGGCACTTTTAAACTTAATTGATTTTCTTCCGGAGGAATTTAAACCATCCTCCCTTTGTGCGTGCAAAGAATCTTATGCAATAAGGGTAATGGAGTTTATGTTTACAACATGATTGAATCCTAGAAATTTTTTGGAAATGGCAACTTGGTTATTTTTGAATTTGCTTTCAGAAGGTTTTGCTCTTCACCAAAATTTCAGAGAATTGCGTAACGTCTGTATTCCATGGGTTGTTTTCTCGACCAACCTAAACTTTTGGATGCAGATGATTAACAAGATGTATATGAGAATCATGCTACAAAAAGTAATTCTGCTGGACATTGTGGAAAGTCTGCGCAGCATCCAGCCCCTGGTTACCGAGGATGTGAAAGTAGACGATTATCCTTAATATATTAACAGCGTATGTTCCAATTGCCCCGGCAATAAAGTAAACCGTCTTACGGAAACGTGAGATGTCAGACTTTTTGAATAGCAACAAAATGATTAACGTGTAAAGAAACAGGCTGTGAACGCCTGCACATGGCCAAGCAATACCCACAGAATACCACCGACCGCCAGCTTGCGTTCTTATAATGGGCATAGCGTCTACTCCCGGCGAAAAGGATAGAGTGAAGCTGTAACCCAAAAAGTTGACACTGAAGACGTAAATTAGTGGAATAATTGTGCATATGAAAATGGCTAGAATCTTGAGGCGGCTTCTAGGCTTTGTTTCCGGGTCTTTTTTTGTCAGTTTCTCCAAGTTTAATGAAGACTCTAAAACAAAGAGCCACAAGAAGAACAGGAGGAACAGTCTGCCTTTCTAAGTGTAGTCGAAGTAAAAGCCCCTTTCGTTAAACAGGGCTATACTTTCGATGTTGAAGTAATCCAAAACCATTAACAAGCCAATTGCTGCGATGAAAAAAACCAGCAAAGAAATGTGGAGTAGCGATTTCTTCAGATTCTCAGAGATTAGAGTTATTGATGGCACCTTCTTGTTTAGGGTTTGGGCGTAGCAAGTTTTAGAGTATGTTAATGGCTGTTTAATTATATATTTCTATACAATTAAGGTTAAACGAGTTAGGTCTTCGATAAGTCGCTGATATTTGTCTGTAACTCTGAATACGGCTTTAAATTAACCATAAGTCATCAGAACCGGAAACAAGTCTTGTTGACGATTTTGAAGCCAACATTCAAGGCAACCCAAACTATCTTCTTTCAACTTTAACTTTAGCCTGAGGGTATATATAATTACACGTTATTTATTTTTGGTCAGAGACACATTTCAGTGTTGAATGTTTACGGCGGAGGAAAAGATGATGAAGAGGATTGGTTTGGTGACGAGTGGCGGGGACGCTCCGGGCATGAATGCGGCTATCCGAGCGGTTACTCGCGTCGCCATTTCACAGGGCTTAGAAGTTTTGGGTTTCGAGAAGGGATGGGAAGGCTTACTGACCAACACGTTTAGGCAGTTGACCCGCCGAAATGTTGGCGGGATACTTCATTTGGGCGGCACCATTCTCCGCACATCAAGGAGTCCAGAGTTCATGAAGAGGGAGGGCGTCCGGAAGGCTGCGGAAACTCTTGCCTTGAACAATGTTGAGGGGCTTGTTGTGGTTGGCGGTGACGGTTCGATGCGTGGAGCCTTGGAGCTAAGCAGGAAGACGGATGCCTTGATTGTGGGTGTTCCGGCGACAATCGACAATGACGTGTTTGGGACAAGTGAGACTATAGGTTTTGATTCTGCAGTGAACACGGCGATTACGGAGATTGACAAGATCAGGGATACTGCGAGCTCTCATGACCGAGTTTTCATAGTGGAGGTTATGGGGCGGATGAGGGGTTTTCTTGCGCTTACAATCGGGTTAACTGTCGGGGCTGAGGTGATTCTGGTTCCGGAGGTGGAATATCCTTTGGATCAGATTGTTAGAACGTTAGAGACGAATGCTTCTGCGGGCAAGAAATCAGGCATTATTGTGGCTGCGGAGGGCATCGGCGACACCCATAAGCTGATGCGGGAGATTGAGAAGGATGCGGGGGTAGAGGTCCGGTTAAGCGTTACGGGTTATGCGCAGAGAGGAGGCAACCCTACAGCCAGAAGCAGGCTCTTGGCTAACCTGTTCGGAGACAAAGCCGTGGAGCTGCTGATGAACAAACAGGGAAGCAGGATGGTTGCCCTGCAGGAAGGAAAAACGGCAAGCATCAAACTTGAAGAGGTCTGCAGCAACGAAAAGCCGCTGGACCTAAGTTTGATGGAGCTCGCAAAGACGCTGGCAACATAAGGGCGGTTTTAGCCTAAAGCCTTCTCTTTTGGGAAATGGGGTGGATAAGCAGCCCAAAAAATGGCAATTTTAAAAAGCCTCTTCGTGTGGTTGTGTCTTGGAGGTAAATGTTTTGGAGATAACCAAAGTTGATGAGACCCCTACGTCAGAGAATCCGCATGGCGTAGACGCTAGACAGATTTACAATCATGAAAATGCGCAGGTCATTGTTTTAACTTTGCAGCCCGGAGAATCCTTAAAGCGGCACATAACTCCAGTGGATGTCTTCTTCTATGTCCTAGAAGGCAGGGGAGTAGTGGAAGTTGGAGACGAGAAAAGGGAGGTCTCCAAAGACACAATCATCCACAGCCCCGCCAAGATCATCCACTGCTGGCACAACAAATCGGACAACAAACTAAGAATCATGGTCGCAAAAACGCCAAAACCCACAAAATCAACAATCCTGCTTTAGCCACCCTTTTTTTCTCCTCCTTATGTAACTTGAGCATTTGAGATAACCACAACACATCCACTTAGAAGCAACACTGCCCCCTCATATTAGAGAGACCCGTTCAAAACGCATACTTTCTTTGTCTCCCAAGTTCTGTGTGTTTAAAACAAGTCTTGGGTTTCAAATTGTTTTTCATTTTGGGTCAGTAATAACTAAGCTGAACAGCTATTTAAAACCAAATAGAAGAATGTTTTAGTTCGAATTTTACATTTTTGATTGTTTCCAAATAGGTGTCTACCATTATCTTTCGTGTATCGTAAGGTTTAATACATAGTTCCGTTTTATACAATTAGGGTAAAACATGCAAAAAATGAGATTGAAGTTTGGCATGTTTGGTTTGCTGATTATTATTGCATCGTTTACGACTCTGGCGTATGCTCTGACCGTCACGGAGAAAAGAGAAGTTCTCTTGACTACATCCTTCAAACTTGATGGGGGAGAACGGAGGTTCACGGCAGTCTATGTGCCTGCACCCAAAGGACGACTTGATGTAGAAGTGAGCGTTTCAAAAGGAACTGTGAAATTTCAGCCTTACCCAGATGCAGAAATGTTTGAAGAATCATTAGGCTATTTTGAGAAGAGGATAAACGAAACTTCATTTGAAATGGTTCAGTACTGGCTTTTTGAAATAGGGAACGAAACTATAGAAGGTTTAAATGTGAGCAGCGAAGATGCAAATCAAATCTGGTATCTCCACTTCCTTAACGAAGATTCATACGAAAAAGAAGTTTACCTAGAAGTCACCAAAGTGTGGAACATCCCTAACTATCAAGATTGGATGTAACCTCAAACCCTTTTCCGCCTTTTTTACATCTGGACTTGTAACCATAAAATTATTAATTCTGTCAGGGCGTATATGTAATGATTTTTCCGCATTTAGGGCAATGAATATGCTTTAGACTAGACTGTGAATCCCAACCAGAAATTTTAGCTTCTTTCTTGGGTAGAACATAGCCGCAGTGGCGGCATACGTAAGAGTTCTTAAGCATCTTTGTTTATTCTTCTTTGTAGATTTTTACGGTTTTTTGTGCTGCTTTCTTTGGGATTCCGTGTTTTCTTAGTTGTTTGTAGAGTTTCTTTGTTTCCTCTGGTGTAAGCTTCTCGTCTTCATCGGGGAGGGGCATATACGTTCACCTCGGGGGTGCTGCTTCGCCTATCTCCACCAGCCTAGCTCTAACTGCTTCTGCCACAAACTCGGTTACACTTCTATAGCCCAAATCGCCTCTGCTCTTAACCAACGCCTTTATTTTCTCATACAAGCCTGACGGAACATTCACAGAATTATAACCCTTAACAGGCATCAGCTTTCACCCCCTTTCTTTACAATGCCAGTTTAAGATGACTTTAATCGCCTTCTCGGAGTAGCTGTGTTCCCTCCAAATCTTCTCGAGTTCTTCCACTTCATTATCACCTTCTGACACCTAGTCCTGTAATGTCAAGTAATACTTTATTTAAATAAAGCTTACTATATTTTTTTATCGGAAAAAGTATTGTTCTATGGCACTGTTTCTTTAGGCTATGCCAGAAGAGAAGAACTGGACGCTCATTCCTTTACTCGGAGAGAGGTATGTTATTAATATTTTAGAGAACTTGCTAGAAGGGGAAAAAAGATTCGTGGATCTCGCTGACGTTTGCCCAAACGAGAAAACCAGAACCGTGAAATTAAGGAAGCTTGAGAAATTGGGGTTAATTGAAACCGTCAGCTTGAAAATAGGGAAAAGATTCTTCGTCCACTACAAGCTAACTGAGAGGGGGAAAACCACGCTTCAAGAATTAATGAGAATCGAGAATCGGTATTCTTTGAGTGAGGAATAGAAGAAAAACACTAACCCCATTTCATATTAGTATCCTAATAGAGGTACATTGTTGAAAACAGTATTTTTTCTGGAATCAGCAGATACCGCATCTTTAATGTGCTTAACTTCCGTTTCTAAACCATAACGGCAACCATCATGAGGAGAGCGATTGTTCTGTTGATTTCGTTGGTGGCTCCCATAACGTCTCCAGTTACGCATCCCAAAGTCTTGTTAGCATAAGAACCCAGAACCACCACAGCAACAGACATGGCAACAAGAACCCAAACAAAATTGAAACCAACCAAAAAGAAGCCCACCACCGCACACAAAAGCAGAGAACAAACCGCCTCCACATGCTTTTTCTCCATTGACTCAACCACATAGTATCCCATGCCCTTGTATTCCGGCTTCTTTCCCAGGTAGGCAGTCAAAACCATGCTTGTCTTGGCCACAACCTCAGCAACCACCGCCACCTTCAAAATTTCTAAGCCAGAGAAACTTCCGAAAGCCAACCCCGTCAACGCAAGAACTATGACTCCAGACGCCACAGCCGCCGCGCCCGTGTACATGTCATGCATAACCTCCAGCCTCCTTTTGATGTCGCCCCTAGCCATCGCCGCGTCACTCAAATCCAGGAGACCGTCTAAATGATGAAAACCAGTCAGAAGCTGTATGCTGACTAAGACAAGGAAACCCGAAATCAGGTCAGGCAGAAAAAGGTTCGTTGCAAAACCCACTGCCCCGGCAACAGAGCCTATCACCAAACCCATTAGGGGACAAAGAAAAAAATATTTGGATATATCCTCGATTGACTCCATTCCAACAGGGATAATCGTTAAGAAACCGAACAAACCCTTCAAACCTTTGATTATCAACCACAGCACCTTCAACAGCGATGTATTTTGCCCTGCAGAACATATGTTCTAGGCATAGTCTTTTAAATTTGTTCAAAAATTCACACATAACAGGAGATATTCTCCATTCCTGCTTTATCAACAAAAAGCTTATACGAAGGACAGATAATAAGAGTGTCCTAGCTAATAGGTAAAGATAGAAGGTATATCTAATGTCTTGGTTAAAATCTATGATGGAAAAAGAACCGCCTGAACCAGAACATCCGATAGGAACAGTTGTGATAGGAACCCCTGTAGGCGACCCCCACAAAGCCCCTAAAGAGATGGTTCGAAAATCACTCAAAGCCGCTGGCTTTAAGGTCATTGATATCGGAAGCAAGGCTGCAGCCGCCGACTTTGCTAAAAAAGCCAAAGCAGAAAACGCCGACATCATAGCACTTTCGTGCAGCACCACCCCTGGAAAAAACAACCTGCCCCAGGTTATGGCCGCCATTGAATCTGAAGGGTTGAAAGGCAAAGTTGCGATTATGACCGGTGGCATTGGCGTAGAGAAAGAGGACGCAAACGAATTAGGCATAATGTACGGTACAACAAGAGAAGAGGCTGTAGCCCTCGCGAAGAAGGCTATGGAAGCAAAAAAGTAACCATTCACTAAAAAAAGAAGTGAAAAAACAAAATGTTTGTGTTTGAAAAGGAACAGAAGATTTTTAACGCTGGCGGCGTCAAGGTTGGCGGTCAACCGGGAGAGCTTCCTACTGTTCTCACTGCTACAATCTTTTACCAAGGTCACAAAATTGTAGAAGACAAGAAAAAAGGAATTTTCGATAAGGCAAGAGCTGAAACTTTGATTAATCGGATTGAAGAGCTTTCCGATATGACAACTAACCCCTTCATTTTGGATGTTGTAGGAGCTAACCTAGAGGCTTACCAAAATTACATCGATTTTATCAGCAAAGTAACTGATGCACCAATACAGGTAGACGCCATAAGTCCCAAAGCGAGAACGGAAACCTACAAGTGGGCAAGTGAAATTGGATTATCAGACAGAATTATCAACAACTCTATCTACCAAGGTGTCAAAGATGACGAACTGCAAATTCTGAAGGACTGCGGAATAAAAGCATCTATTCTTCTATTGGACAACCCAGATGATGAGAGCACCGAAGGCAAAATGAGCGTTGTGCCTAAAGTACTAGCGATGGCCGAACAATCAGGCACAGAATGCGGACTTATCGACACAGCTATGCCGCCATGGGGAATAGGAGTAGGAGCAGCACTTAGGGCAATCTATCAAATCAAAGAACAATATGGCGACCGCGGAGCCGTTGGAACTGGAATTGGAAACGTATCCGACACGCTTGGATGGGCGAAAGCCTACTTAACAAAAGATGTCCGCAAAGCCACCGACGCAGCACAGAACGCCATATTGCCAATGATCGGAGCTGACTGGATCATGTTTGGGCCAATAGAATTCGCAGAATTCATTTTCCCATCTGTTGCGATAATTGACACTTACATATTGACCGCAACCGCGGAACTTGGCGTCAAACCAGCTGACGAGGGTAACCATCCACTCTTCAAGACGATTGGCTAAACTAAATAAACCCAAAATTTTTTCCACGGGCTTCACGCCCACTTTTTTATTTTTTCTTCAGAATTCCAGCCTTCCGTAGTCACTCAACCAGTTTGCTCAGGGAATTACGCTTTTATGTAAACAGGCTCATAAGAAAGTGGGTGCACACATGCCATCTCTGGAAAAGGTTGTCTTAGAAGTCTTGGAGGCGAAGCAGCCGAGAAACGTGAAAGAGCTAGTTCAGCTAGTTCAAGAGCAAGCTGGCGCCACGCTGGAAGACATAGAGAAAGAAGTGAAGAGTCTTCACCGAAAGGGGCTGGTGGCGCTTGAGGAACCGACACGACATAAAGGAAGTTTCGGCAGCTTCCTGTCTCCTAGAAACAGCCGCTGGTTCTGGACGGTCATAGGTGTATCCGTTCTTTCTTTCATCTCTATCCTGTTCATTCCCGAAACTGGGACACCGTTATCCTATGTGCGCTACGTCTTCGCCTTTGTTCTTGTAGCCTTTCTGCCTGGATACTGCCTAACCGAAACACTGTTCCCCAGAGAGGATGCGCTGGACATAATCGAAAGATTCACCTTCTCCATAGCGTTAAGCTTCGCCGTCACAGCCCTGGTGGGGCTCTTCCTGAGTTTCTCTTCGCTCAGCTTAACCTTGGCAACGGCGCTTCCGGCTTTGGGTATCCTAGTGATTGTTTTAGCTATAGTCGCCTTGATTCAGAAATACAGAATGTGGTAAACTCTGGTATGTAACCTAAATGGAAAAATGCTGTTTGGTCTGTAACGGGGTAAAAAGAAGAAAAAAGGGTGTTTTTACTTTACGATTTTGTCCCATCTGTTAAACAGATCGAGCGCGGCTTGGCCGCCGTAGTCGCTTAGCGAATCTCTGTATTCGCCCATTTGGGTTACTGCCTTCTGGAACTTCCGCATGTTGTCAGCTACGTCTGCCAGGTAAACGATGCCGTCGATTCCTGTTCGCATCACCCGAACCGAAACTCGGATCAGCTGGTCAACTGGCGGACAGTTGGCGGGGTCGTCTCCTGGACCACAAACGTAAAGGTTGGAGTACACGGGCTTATCTGGGAAGATTCTTCTGAATGCGCGTGCAATCATTTCCCAGTACCATGAAGTTGCGTAGTTCTGGGAGAACATTACAATGTTGAATGCGTCGCATATTTTGTAGAGCTCAGGGAAGTCCATTCCGAAGCGGTGGTCTGCGTTTGCCGGGTCTGGAAGCACCGCTAATACAAGTTTTGTTTTGACGCGGTCTTTCACGTCTCTGATGAAGTCTGTGATGATTTGGTTGCGCCATTCATACCAGTCGAGTCCACTTTCTTTCCATAGTTTGTTGCATCGGTCGCAGGTGCAGTGTCCGTGGTCGGCGAAGTGCCAGCTGTTAAGGAATATTGGCTGGTTTGTCTCCTCAACCGTTTTCTCGATGTAGTCCAGTTGCTCTGCCCTGAATTCTGGCTGTGTTGGACACAGAATGTCCCAGTGAAGGTTATACTGGTTGTTTCCTCTCACGGCTCTGCCACGCTTCGACTCTGAAACCCAGTCTGGGTGTGCGCGTCCAGACACGTTGTCTCCGAAGACTGCGATGTTGTTCCACATGTCGGTTTGCGGGGTTCCGCGTCTTCCTGTCTCCGGTTTCAGTCGGTAAACGTCAAAGTCGAATCCTTCAACCTTCTTTGGTTCATACAAGTAATTGCCGAATTCCATCATCATACCTCAGTTAAAACTGCAGAATACTTCTAGGCAGATTATATAAGCTTTGCTTCAACAACCCAAAAAAATACGTAACATAAAAATTATCTTATACTCCATTCCGAAGAGCAATATTTCAGCCTCAACCAGCCATATTATTGAAAACTAGACTTTTCTTGTTATGACGTCGTTGTCTCTTGTTTTTAGTCCACACATCTACGTGAGTTTTGAGGAGTTCTTCAGCTTCTTCTCCAGTTGTTCAAGTCTTAATCTTACGGCTTCCTTGATGAACTCGGCTCTGGAAGAGTAGCCTAAACTTTCATGTATCACAGCCTCGTCTACGCGGTCTAAAAGGTCTTCTGGCAACTGCACAGTTTTCCACTTCAAGTCGATTCCTTTTTGTGAAAAAGCGGAAAAGCTTTAAATCACTTATGAGATATGGGTGAGATAAAATAAGGGATTTAGAGAAGATTTAATGTTGTGTGCTGTTGAGGGGAAGTACTCTTCAGCGATTCTCTATGTGTTCCTTTAGAATGCCCATCTGGATAAGAAGATAGATCGTGGCGCTTCTCATCAATTCGGCTTTACTCTGATAGACTCCAGCCTCTACCACCTTATCGAGAAGTTTGTTGAATTTCTCATCAACTGTCACTCGTAGTTCTACCATGGAAACCCCTAAGCCTTTGAGGGAGAGAAAACGATAAAAACGGTTTGCACACTATAAATACATTAGGATGGATAAAGGATGGATAAAAAGAGCGGTTTAACAGAAAACATCAGCGATCATACGCCGCCGGCAATATTCCAAAGGCGGGAATAAAAGACTATAAGGAGATTGAAATGTATTTTGTGGAAAACCCGCAAAATACCGCAAACTTCTGCGGAGAACAAAAAGATGCCCAAAAACCATTACGTATGTCCACACTGCGGATATATTCTACCCAAAAAAGACGCCATAATCTCAGGTCACGACTCCCAATCCTCGCTGCGCCACATCCACTGCCCAAAATGCGGAAAAATGATCACACACTCCCCATAAGAGGAGGCAGAAACAAAAGATGCCAGTTAAAGGCTACGACTCAGTGAATCTGCCCTCAGGCTTATACGACAAAGTGAAAGCCCTAATAGAACTCAGAAACGACCTAGGCTACAGAAGCATAACCGAATTCGTCGCCGAAGCAGTCAGAACCAGAATAATGGAACTAAACGAAACAAAACAAATAGCAAAAAAGAAACCCACCTAACCCCAATCATATTAGGAACCTAATAGAAGTACATTGTTGAAAACAGTATTTTTCCTGTTTTCCCAAGCAAGAACATAATCTGATGTCCACATCCCCGAGCATATTAGGATACTAATAACAGATTATTGTTGAAAACAAAATTTTTTCTGTTTTTTGATTAACTGGCATAAATTGCTGACGGGGCATGCTTCATGTTTCGGGTTCTTTGCTGTGCAGACTAGAGCCGCAGAATCAATGACTACAACTGGATGACAAAAAAGAAAGACGCCCTAAAGGGTGGTTGTGTGTTACTGGATTATGCTTTCCCATCTGTCTATGAGGTCTAAGACAGGTTTGCCCCCGTAGCCTTCCAGCTCTTCGCGGAGCTTCACGTTTGCCACGGCAGCTTTCTGGAACTCCTTCATTATTGTGGCGTTTCCTGCCAAGAAGATGAGTCCGTCAACGCCTGTTCTTGCTATCCGGCACGCTGTTTTAATTATCTGCTCTGGCTTCTCAACCTCGTTCGGGTCGTCTCCGGGTCCACGAATATACAGTCCCGGATACACCGGCTTCTTGAGCAGATTCTTGAATGCACGAGACAGAGACTCAAAATACCATGGAGTCGCATAGCTTCGGGACCAGTGCGGAACAACAAAGGCGTCTGCATACTCGGCTAGGGCATCGAAGTCCATTCCGAACCTTTCGTACGCGTTGACAGGGTCAGGAAGCAACCCCACATAGAACGGCTTATTCTTCACCCGTTCCTTGGCGCTTTTGATAAAATCTGTGACAGTCTGCGCCCTCCACTCCAACCAATCCAAACCGCTTTTCTCGTATGCCTCCCTGCATCTGGGACATACACAGAATCCGTGGTCTGCAAAGTGCATGCTGCTTAATGTGATTCCCTTGGTTTTTTCTGCGGTGTCTTCGATCAGGTCGAGCATGTAATCAACCATCTGTTTTTCGTGGTTGCACACGATGTCCCATCTGAAATTGTACCTCTTGTTCGTTCTCAGTGCGGGTCCATCTTTGGACATTTGAACCCAGTCAGGATGCTTGCCTGCCATGTTGTTGTCTCCGAAGCAGGCGATGTTGGTGGTCATCTCAGGGTTAGGGGTTCCAACTATCCCTCGTTCTGATTTAAGACGGTAAACCTGCAGGTCGAACCCTTCAACGGGTGTAGGCTCATAAATGAACATTCCGAACCTCAAAGCTGATTCCTCTTTCGGAGCGTGGAACTACCCGAAAATGGATATTTAAGCCTTGCTACCGACATGAAAAACGGGACAGCATAAGGGGGGTATGTTTGCTGCTTCACTCTTTCTGTTCTTTCGAATGGTCTTCGATAACATTCGAGTAAACAGAATACATGACAGCGGAGAGGATGCTTCTTGTGAACCAGCCCATCTTTTCTGCGAAGATTGAGCTGAGATAGTCAGGTCTAATGTACTTGTACGATTGCCCATCTTTTGACAGGTAATCCGTCACCGCTTTCTGAAGAATCTTGCTGAGCACAAAATTTCGTCCATGCTCCTTGGCTGGATTCTCAGGAATCAACCCCGACTTCGCGTCTTCGTCAAGCCTGAGCCCAGCGATAACCAGCGCTGCGATGTTCTGGTCACACAGAACATGCTCAACCTCCTCCATGAACTGCCTCCGCTTCTCAGGGTTCTGGTCGAGGACAGAGCTTATCTGCGAAAAAAGGGTGGTCATGTTCTCAACCGTTATCCCCCTCTCCTTCAGCCTCCGCGTGAGAGGCCTGTCAGAAACAATGCTCTCCTGATTGCGCAGAGCCTTCTTCACTGCCTCCCGCACAGATTTCCCAATCAGCTCCCCCAGCGGCGTGGCAGTTCCAGCATACTCTATTTTTTGTCCCCTTTTTGTGCAAGCTAACACCACGCTGTCGGTGACAGTTCCTGTTGCGATTTCGCCGGAAAAGCGGCTTCTTACATCCAGCTCTCTTAACGCAACCGTTTTTGCTTCTGCGACTGTACTTACCGCGTTGACCATGCAGCTGTCTGTCAGGTCTCCGTCAACTAACGCGACAATGTTGATGGTGCCCCATTCCATGGGAGGAAATGCACTCTGTTTTGAGGCAATATCGTCGCCGGCAGTGGCTGCGAAATGCACTCCGGCAGTCGCAATCACGGTTAAGGTGATGTCCTCAAATTTGCTGGTCACCACGTCCACGTTCTTCATTTTGGCTGCGGTCATTATTCCCACAAGTTGGTCCTGGGGAATGCCCAGTTTCGACGTTTCTTTATTTAGGAAGCCTCCGGCTTCCCTGTGAACTTCGTCGTCTATGTCGAGACCAGTTTCTTCGGGCACATGCACGCTCACTATACATTCTGCTTCCCGCAGACCGCCATTCAGAACAGCGGAGCTTAAAATTTTCAGCGGAGTCTTTGATCTTAAAACCATCTTGTTTTCTTGTATCTCGGCTTCGACAGACTTGATTCCGGTTTCCAGCTTCATCCTGCTACTTTCCTTCTGTTAAGTTTGACAGAAATGAGGTGTCCATTATATTGTTTTTGGGTCATCATTTCCAACTTCGGGGAGATTTCTAGTGTCGAACTCCCTTTTGTCGTTTGCCCCAAAAGGACTGTTTACTCGTTTAGCGTTCATTGAAAAAGATGTTTTTAAAGCCTGAATCTTGCGGCTATCTTTCGAGGGTTATCGCCTTTTTTGGGCACAGGTCTTCGCAGATTCCGCATAGCGTGCACGAATCCAAATCAACCACCACTGGCTTGCCGTCTTTGAGGCTGAAAACCGCCATGGCGCAGCAGTCCACACAAGTATACGTGCGGCAGTCTCTACATTTGATGTAATCGATTCTGATGTTCATAGGAGCGCACCAGCAACACTTGACATCAAAACTAATTAGCATCATCAGATTTAAGGTTAAAGAAGAATCAGGTCAGAGGTTAACTGCATTGAAGGTTGGAACAGTAATCTATGAGCCAGCAATCGTGGATGGCTTCGACATCTCCGTCTACTACTCGAAACGCGTCGACGGCGCATTATGGAAACCTGCAAAAGGCATGTACAATGACATCACCTGCTTCGTCGACGCCAAGAGCATACGGGAGAAACCCGAGTTGGTGGCGCTCTCCCCAAACGGTCCCGCCACAAGAACAAACAAGGCGTACACTCTCCCATGGGACTTTGTGTGCCCCACCAACCAAGAGTACCAAAACAAAGTTCTAGAGTTCATCAAAGAAACCGCAGAGGAGGACGTGGAGGGGGTGATTCTGAACCTCTACCACTTTCCGGAAGAGGGCTTCTGCACCTGCCCCAGATGCTCAAAACAGCAGAGAGAAAGCGGACTGGACTGGCTGGAGTGGAGGGCACAGACAGTAACAGACTTCATCAGAAGAGCCAAAAAACTGGTTAAGCAGCCCTTCGGCATCGAAATATGGCCTGACCCCGTCTTAGCCAAGGAACGGTTCGGCTTAGACTTCGACGCCCTAGCAGAGCACGTGGATTTCTTCCATGTTCCACTTTCCTCCCACAACTACGTGACCATGTACTGGGTGGACACGTTAACTCGGGACTTCAAGAAGCTGCTCAAGAAGCCCATCTTCATAGAGTTGAGCGCCGAAATCGCCAGAGAAATGGATACCAAAGCTCTCCTCAGAACCGTCGCCTACATCTCCAGCCACAACGTGGAAGCAATCCTCCTTCTTGTGCATGACGCAGAACGCGCCAAGGAGATATGCAGAACCGCGGTGAACGACAGCAATTACCGGGGCTGGCTGGACAAGTTCGGATTCGAGAACATGAACAGAATCATCGAAAGATGGGAAAAAATCTACGGAAAATAGTTAACCTACAGTTTGGTCAAACAGGTTATTCTGTAACTGTGGCTCGTCTGAGTTTTCGGAGTTTGGTTATGTCCAGGTCTGCGGAGACGATTTTTGTTTTCATCTCATCTTTTGCTTGGTTCAGGATTCCCCACGGAGAGATTATGGCGCTGTTTCCGCCTCTGGAGTTCGACCGGGTGTTGCCGTTTTTGAGGATGAAAACCCTGTTTTCCTCTGCCCTCTTTATGGTTAGAGGATGCCCCTTCACGTATGGGTGAGTCCGCGACGCCGACACAGGCAAAAAGATAACCTCAGCGCCCAAAGAAGCCAACCTTCTAACCGTTCTCGGATAAAACACGTCGGCGCATATCAGAAGCCCAACCTTACAGAACTCGGTTTCAAAAACCCTGAAAGTTCTCCCCACATTCAAGCCAACATTTTTCTCCCACTCGGTGAGATGCATCTTCCTGAATTTTCCCACAATCTTTCCATGCCTAAGAAAAAGGCAGGTATTGTAGTATTTTCCTCTAAACTTCTCGAAGACGGTGCCGCCGACAATGTAGGCGTCAACTTCTCTTGAGACCCGTTTCAGAAGCTTAACTGCGGGCTCGTAAACTTCATCCGCCAACTTTTCGATGTGCTTGCTGTCTTCTAGGCTGGCGGGCAACGCAAAATACTCGGGGAGACAAATGAACTTGGAACCTAAATCAGCCGCCCTATACAGCATCTGCCCCGCAGTCTCCAAGTTCTTCTCAGGAGATTCGCTGATTTGCATGTGAACCAAACTGACCAGCATAGCTTTCGCCTGCTATCCTTTAGTCATATTGCCCTGTTAAAGTTGCTAATAAACCTTAAATCTGTACAATCGTCCTGTAAGCTACGTTCTGAGGGAAACCGAACTTGGATTCAATCGATGAAATCTGTTCACGAATTCGCAGGCTCACAGACAGGGTTGTTAAAAAGAATCTAACCGACGGAATGCTCTTCTCTGGAGGATTAGACACCAGCATAATCGCGTTTGTGGCATCAAGATATAATCCTGAACTGGAGGGATTCACCGTTGCCTTCGAGAACTCGCCTGCGCTGGACCTAGAATACGCAAAGTTGATGGCGAACCAGCTGAACATGAAGCACACGATCAAGTTTTTTGGCGAGGAGGAGATGCACTCAGCCATCCAAGAGGTAATCAAGGTTCTGAAGGTTTTCGACCCAATGGACATCAGAAACAGCGTAGCATCCTACGTGGGCTTGAAAGCCGCAAAAGAAAAGGGAATCAAAGGCGTGATGACCGGCGACGGCTTGGACGAACTTTTGGGCGGCTACAGCTGGCTCTTCGGTTTCAACGAACAGGAGCTGAAGGAGTACCTGTCCAACATGTGGCAGGTGATGCACTTCACCTCGATTCCCATGGCAGAATCTCTTGGGATGGTGGCTAAGCCTCCCTTCCTTGATTCCGAATTCAAATCTTTCGCCTATGGCGTGGACACGAAACTGATGATCAGACGTGAACGGGGCGAAATCTGGGGAAAGTGGATAATGCGCAAAGCCTACGAGGGGCTTCTGCCCGATGAGATTGTGTGGAGAAAAAAGATTCCACTAGAGTTTGGCTCCGGAACCACCGTTTTCCCGCAGGTTTTCAGCGAAAAAATCTCCGACAGATACTTCCAAGAGAAAGCCAAGAAGTATCAGGAGACGGATCAGGTTACCATAAGAGACAAGGAGCACCTGTTCTACTACGAGATTTTCAGGTCCCAATTTGGCGTACCCTCTGAAGTCTTCAAGGATAAGGAAGGCAAACAGTGCCCATACTGTAAGGCTAGAGGCGGCAACCCGAAAAGTAAGTTCTGCAAAGTATGCGGAGCCTATCCCATCTAGTTTCATTTTAATAGTTAGTGCTGACAAAGAATGTCTCAGGGAAACCGCTGAAAAAACAGGGGCATGTCCATGAAATCTAAGCTGAAGTTAGCCGTCTTCAACACGCAGCCGCCTCATCTCTACTTCGGAGGCGTTGAACGCCGAATAGTTGAGACAGCCAAACGATTGGCAGACAGAGTGGACACCACGGTTTACAGCGGAACAAAAAAGGGCTTCAGCGAAACCGCAGTGATAGACGGAATCACCTTCGTTCCCTGCTTCTCCACCGACAGGCTCTATCCGCTGGACAACTGGGTCTTTAACCGCTCCCTCTCCAGAATGGTTGAAAAAATAGAAGCTGACGTTTACGAGGCGCATACTGTCAGCGGCTACGGGTTCCTGAAGGCTCTCAAGAAACGGAAGGTCAACAAGCCATTCATACAGACAGTTCACGGCGTTCTAGCAGACGAGTATATTCAATCGTCCGAAAGCGTGTCTCCGTCCCTGAGAATGAAGCTCTCCAACGTTTTTATGCGGCACCTCGCAGGAATCGAAAAGGATGCAGCCACAGAGGCAACCTTGATTGTGACTGTCAGCCGATATTCAGCCCAAAGACTGGTTGAACTGTACGGTGTTGACGAGAAGAAAATAAGGATAGTTCCAAACGGCGTTGACCCCCAAAGGTTCAAGCCTACCGAAGATTGCGAAAAAATCGGGGACGTAATCGGCGGAGACAGCGAGCATGTCATTCTCTTTGTTGGCAACCTGATACCCAGAAAAGGGCTGCATTATCTGATTGAAGCAGCCAAACATGTAGTCAAAGAAAACAGGGAAACAAAGTTTGTGGTAGTTGGGGACGGTCCGCTCAAAAGCCACCTGACCGCATACTCAAAAGAGCAGGGCGTCTCCGACGAGTTTGCCTTTCTAGGTTACGTCCCCGAAGAACTGCTCCAACGCTTATACAACTGCGCTGACGTTTTTGCTTCCCCCTCAATTCAGGAGGGACAGGGCATCACCCTGCTGGAGGCTCAAGCCACAGCTAAGCCAGTGGTTGCCTTCAACGTCACCGCCATAACAGAAGTCGTGAAAAACAAGGAAACTGGGCTGCTGGTTAAACCGGACAGTCATGAGCTAGCCAACGCCATCTTAACCCTTCTTTCGGACAAGCCTCTGCGGGAGAAGATGGGACGTTCTGGTCGAGAGTTCGTTAGCAAAACTTTCTCTTGGGATGTTTGTGCCCAAAAACTGTTTCAAGTATACTCTGAAGCAGCAGAACACCTAGCCTAAGCCATCTTCCTTCAAGGGTCAGTCGTTGATCACAACACGCGAACTTCTATCCCTTCTCTTAGCGACCCAATAAGCAACTGTAACAATCAAAGCCAAGATAAGTATGATAACCGCAGCGGTGACATACTCTGGTGGTATACTCTGACCATTTGACGTTTGTTGATTTTCAACCACACTAAAGGGCAGCTCCGCGCTTTGCATGATATAAGTTGCACCTGAACACCAGATGGAAGCCGTCCACTCGCCAACCACATCGGGCGTATAGCTGAAGCTGAAGGCGCCGTCATTTTGGGCTGCAACTTGTATGCTGTCTGTGGTGCCGTCGGACTTCGCGAAAGTCACACTTACTGGCGCATAGGCAATTCCGGGCGATAGTTGACCACAACCTGTGATGGTTTCACCGGCTTTAACTTCAGTCTTGTCTAATTCGGCGAGAATCTGACCATGCGTAACTGTTTCCTCGTCTAGGCAGTAAACATAGCCCTCGTTGTTTCCGAAGTATACTCTCCCCTCATAGAGGGAGGGGGCTGACCAGCTGTTGGAGCCAGTCTCGAAAAAGGAGAGCCTGTCTCCGTTTGTGGCGTTAAGAACATAGACGAAGCGTCTGTCGGTGGTGACATAAACTTTGCCGTCAGCGTAGGCAGGTGAAGTGTACAGCTCGGTTCCTATCCAGCTCTTCCAAGCCACTTCCCCAGATGTGGCGTCGAGGGCTGTTATGAAGAACATGTCAACGACATAGAGTTCGCCATCATTATGCGCCGTAGAGGCAACCAAATAGCCTCCTACGCCTTCTGTGCCCTCAGTGGTAAAGTATGTCCACTCAATGCCACCCGTCTCCGCATTTACCGCATAGTAGTTATGCTTGTTCGCAGCCACAAAAACCAATCCATCCGCAACTGTCGGGGACACGTGCAGGTCAGTGCCTCTATCCGCCACCATTACATACGGAATATCGCATTTCCAAATGAGTGAACCTTCGTCAGCGTCTATCTTGTAGAGTGCACCGCTGTTGGGCTCCTGCGAAGTGATGTAAACTGCGCCGTCTGACACTGCTGGAGAAGAAGTGATGTATCCTCCCGTTTTGTAGGTCCAAACGATGTCTCCGGAGTCGGCGTCAAGACAGTACAGATTCGTGTCCAGCGACCCCACATACACCCTGTCCCCCACAACTATGGGAGAAGAACGTATTCCCGTTACAGCCTTGAAGCTGGCTTCGATGTAGCCTCCTGCCTCTGTCCTCCATATGCGGGTGCCATTTTCTGCGTCCAAACAATAAACATACCCGTCATCGGGTCCAATATACACCATCCTGTCAACCACAGCCACCGACGACTTGATTCGAGCCTCAGTCATGAAACTCCATAAACGTCTGCCGTCTCTCGCGTCTAGGCAGTAAACGTTTTTGTCCTGCGACCCCACATAAACCCGCCCCTCAGCAATGACTGGCGTGGATGCAACCCCTCCGCCTGTTCTGAACTTCCATCTTAGATTCAGTTCTGCGGGTCCAGAGTGCCCAGTGCCCTGGTTCTCCGAATCGCTACGCCAAGTAGACCATGAATTGCTGCCGATAGCCCAAACCTCGTCGGGGGTTATGTAGTTGTCCATCTTCATCTCCTCAATGTATCCGGGGATGATGTACAAGTTGCCGTATGCAACTGCAATCGAATCTCTTGGGCAATGCGTCTCTATAGGCAATTCCCACACAAGCTCCCCAGTGAAAGCGTCGAGGCACACAAACTCGGATTCGCTGTACTCCAAAGTGTAAGGATGATACGAAGCCCTCTGACCAGTCGTGGCGTAGACTTTTCCATCCGCAACCACTGGCCATCCTGGCCAAAACAGGTAACCGGGTCCTTCATACTTCCACGCCAGTTCTCCACTGTTCACATCCAAGGCGTAAAGGTGCCCATCCTTGTTAAGCTCGTAGACCATATCGTATGCTGCAGCGCAGCCGCTGACCCAGTATCCAAGCTGGGTTCCCGGGCTGTATCTCCACAGTATTTTGCCGGTTTCAGCGTCGAAACAGTAGAATGTGTTGTCGTGTTCGCTTGCCTTGAGCAACTTGCCCTCATAGTAGGAGCCAGAGAAGCTCATTGCTCCTGTTGTCTCCGTGTCCCAGAGAACGTCGCCTGTAGTGGCGTTAAGCGCCACCTGATGAGTCTCAAATGACCCGGGGAAAACTCTTCCGTCGCCATATTGTATGCCTGTTCCCGACGCTGTGCTGCCGGACACGTAGGTTTCCCAAGCTAGTGTAGGCGGCTCTGCTGGATTAGAGAAGTTCCAAGCTTGAACCACCGAGTCGCCCTGAACATAGAACATTTCTTCTTCTGGGCTGTAAACACTCTCTGCCCAATAGGACACCTCTGCAGAAAATTCGCTGCTGGTCCACAAAATTTCTCCAGTTTCTGTTTCAAGACAGTACTCTGCCACAACAAGGCGGGTTTCATCGATTTTGAACACTGCTGGCCAACGTTGACTTCTGGGAAAA
>Ga0307433_1000857_pt1 | contig 19746 bp, 17 predicted proteins | sample SalMarWE160210MG_FD_202166 | JGI IMG/M metagenome (GOLD analysis project Ga0307433, IMG submission 202166) | Salt marsh sediment microbial communities from the Plum Island Ecosystem LTER, Massachusetts, United States - WE1603-210 | ecosystem: Environmental > Aquatic > Marine > Intertidal zone >... | reverse complement strand
CTTTCCTCTGGCACCGCATAATTCGTTACCTCCTTACACGCAGAGTTCCGTTCTGGCCTGGTGGTTAGCCTTTAGCCAGGCTGGATTGTCCAGCTTGTTCACATCAGCTTCCTTGGCGCTGCTCATAATACGCCTCCGACAAAAATTATCAATATCCGCTAAGTCAATATTGATTGTATATCCTGATCGCTTCAAATGTAAGAGAAAAATAAGAAATTTTAGGATTTTAAATCTTATGTGTATAAGCACTTATAGGAATTTACGGGCAGTCAATAAACATCTGTTTCACTGAAAAGCTCGCCTAATAATAGATTATCCACGATATTTCCTTGTTTTTCAAGATAAAAGAGAACAAATCCATGATCTTGATTGGCCATTCACTATATCCCGGCTTTGTTTCTATTAGGCCGATTTACCTTGTGGCGGAACCGATTTTTTTGAACTTGCAGCCCAGGATATCTGGTACATTGCCCCGATAATGGCCATGAGGACTAATGCGGAAAATATTATCATCGACATTAAAAGCGCCTGCGATTTCTCAACGCCATAGATGCCTAAAAATCCTACCAGCGTGACCTCTCTAACACCAAGATTTGCTACGGATATAGGAATTCTTCCTATGACGTATATAGCTGCGCATATCCACACCAATACACCTGCGGGGGCGGTGACATTTGCGGCTCGGGCGGACAGGATATAAATAATAACACTGCATATGAGGGTATCGATTGTTGTAACCGAAGCAATCTTCAGATGAAATCCGGCTCCGGCAGCTTGAAAAGTTATGATCTGGTCGAGTATCTCCCGGCCTTTTTGGCGTATTTTTACAGGAAAGGGCCTTAGCAAAAATCCGAAACCGTCGATGATTTTGCCGCCGGTTCGGCTGCTTAACAGGAGCAAAGAAATAAGTATTATAATTGTCAGTAAAATTCCGCAAATTAAAGGCAGTAACCACCGATTTTGCACATCTGTCTTCAAGATTAGTACGGGATTTGTAATCATTAACGCGGCAAGCCCGAATACTATCATGACGAACATTGTTACCAGTTGATTGTATACCATACTGCTTAGAACATTGCTTCCCTTTCCGGATTCTTTTGTGAGAATGTACCACTTTGCTCCCGTACTCAGCAGTCCGGGTAGAATCATGCTGTAAAGCGAGGTGACCGCACTTGCTCTGAATATTGTGGCGATACCGACTTTGCAATCCTGCTTTTTCAAAATAAGCTGCATCTTTATAGAGCGAATCCAGAAAAAAAATACGGTCAGCACCCAGACAGCTATCAGCAACTGCCACCTTGCCGTTTTGACAGCCTGCCCGAATTGCCCAATATCTATCTGGCTGAAAACCCATACGAGCAACCCCGTTGTAATCAGGATTCTGATAAGGAATTTGGCTAATTGTTTGCTGCGAGTCGTCATATCCTGATTTGGATTCAGGGAGAGGCGGCGTGCCCTTCAGATCAGGCTTGCTTTTCTCCGAGAATCAGGACCTTTCTTGAGAGGGTCAGTTGCATTTTGTATAGCTTGTGAAAGACTTTACTATTCGGAAACACCCCGTTCAGAAATCCGAAAGGCATACGGGAGACTATAGCAGAGATGAACATGCCCGTGACTCCGGATATCGGGCCGGACAGATAGCAGTTCCTTATATTATTGAAACCGCCGCTAATCAAAAGCTGATGGAGCCGGCGCCTGGTCGTTATATAGCTGTGGGAAAAATCGCAGTTGAAAAAGTTATGCCGGTAGTTCAAATAGTCCGGCGAGCATATCACGAACTTTCCTTTCGGTTTTAGAACTTCTCTTATCTGTTGTGTAATCTGCAGAGCATCCTGCATACTGTTCATATGCTCCATTACATTTATCATCACGGCAAAATCGAACTGCCTGTCCATCTCAGGCAACGGCGGAACCATCGCGCAAACGACATTGGCTCCTCTTTTTTCGAGCGACTCAGCCATCCGCCGGTTCGGCTCGACGGCGAAGTATTCGATTCGGGCTTTAAGACAGGTATCGGCAAAAACGCCTCGTCCCGGCCCCGTTTCCAGGACGCTGTGGCTCGCTTCTATCCCGGCGTATTTGAAGATTTTCCCGGCAAAGGCTTTTGAAATCCAGTTACCCGCGCCGGTAGGGTTGTCCTGCTGAAAATGGTCGTAAAAATATTCCTTTGTCATAAGAATACGCCTCTAACTGCTCTTACGTAACCGCAGCCTGTTCATCCATAGTTTTTTTCGCGTAAACCACGATTATATCTGATTTTTTCAGCAATGATACTAATATCGTCCACGGCAACAAAAGCATCCACAACAGCAGGGACTGTCTTATCCTGTTGCGGTGTTTCGGGTTGATGTTATCGCCGAACAGCATGTATTGCAGCGAACCCCGCAGGCCCCACGGCGTTCTGTCGTATATGATTCTTGTCACCGTCAGGCCGTGCTGCCCCAGGAGCCTTTTCATCGCCGATGGCGTCCAGATGCACAAATGACGCGGGCAATCGAGATGATACCATTTGTCTTTGAAGCTTTTTGCATTGAAGCTCTCGAAATTTGGAACGCCTATGATGCAGTGCCCGTTCCGTTTCAAAAGACTGCTGATTCTTGCCGCGGTCGTATGAGGGTCGGGGACATGCTCCAGGTACCACCATGCGGTGATGACATCGAAAGAACTATCCTCAAACGGTGCTTCGGTAATCGTGCCTTTGAAGATGTCGAGGCCGAAAGAATTCTTTGCCGTCTCGACAGCGGCCTCGGATATGTCGACTCCATGGACTTCGCAGCCCTTCTCGGTTTTGACGCGGTTCAGGAACGCCCCGGCGCCGCAGCCGATGTCCAGGATTCGGCTCTTTTGATCGAGACCACGATAGATTTCGTTTACAATTTTTACATTGGTTATCCACTTGATAAACTGTGCTATCATGGGCGTCTTTATCAGCCGGTTGTACAAAGAACGGATTCCAGCCGCTGCGCCTTTTGCCGCCGTCGAATGGGGAGCATAATCCGAAGGATACAGTTTTCCGATCTGTTCCGGCACGACCTGCGGATTCATGTAGACAAGGCCGCACTCAGAGCAGCGAACATAGCTGAACGTCCCACCAATTCCGTGCAGCCGGTCCCTCGCCTCGAAGAGAAACGCCGAGTCTTTACCGCCACACAAATTGCAGGCTATTTTTTCCGTTCTAATCATAACCACTCACCACGGCAGCTTTTTCGCCCTCACATAACGATGCAGCCCGGCGACAAGATTCCTCGCCGGAAAACAAGTAAAAATCAATCCACCCCAGTTCTCCAAAGAACGGGGATACAATTTCACCGCCTTGCAGTAGTACTTTCGTGCGCGCCTGACATTGCCGTCTGCTGCCAGCCAGAACGCAGTCAGAAAATACGATCGTGAATATCGCTTTACTATTTTCTTTCCGATTTCGGCCTGTAACGTGGGATACTTCCTCAGAATCCGCTTTAGCGCCGCCCTGGTTTTGGCATAGCTTTTGACCTTGTTGGCCTGTTTCGACGTGCTGGCCTGGTGCCGCCGCCAGCAGCCTAACGGTTCGGGGTCGTAGTGAACCTTGCTGATATGAGCGACCTCGATCCACTTCATATAGTCACTGATCGGGCCGGGTTTTTCGAAAGGCCCCGTTTTTCGGAGGATGTCCGCGCGAACCATAACTGTTATCATCGGCGTAAAACAGTAGTGCAATGCGAGCATTTGGGCGACGTCACCCGGTACGACGGGATAGACGTCGCCGAATTTTCCGATTTTTGCGCCTTGCGAGTCGATAATAAGAGCATCGGCAAAGACCAGTCCCAGCTCCGAATTGCTGTCGAGCAAAGGGACCTGTTTTGCGAACCGTTCGGGTAAAACAACATCGTCACTGTCGACGAAACAGATGTATTTGCCTTTCGCCAGGTCAACGCCTCGGTTGCGGGCGGCTACGACGCCCTGGTTTTGTTGAGTGTAAATTTGCGCCCGTGATTGCGCACTTTTCGCGACCTCGACGGTTTTGTCCGAACTGCCGTCATCGACTATAATGATTTCAAAGTCCCCGAAAGTCTGCTCCTCGATACTTCTGAGGGTCTCGGCGATATAGTCCTGATGATTGTATGATGCGATTATCACCGATAGTTTCGGCTGCACTGTTAAGTCTCCGTCACGTTATGATTTTGTGATACTGCTCTATGTAGCTTTGAGCCACGTTCGCCCAGTCAAATTTCTCCGCCTGTTTTCTCGCCGCTGCTGACATTTGTTTATAAAGTTCGGAATCGTCGGCCAGTCGTTTTATAGCTTTGGCGATTTCTTCGACGTTATCCCGCCCGGCGATAAGGCCGTTGCCGTCAATCAGTTCGGCCAGGCCCTCACAGCGCGTTGTCACAATCGGCAGACCTGAGGCCATTGTTTCGAGCATTGCGTTGCTCATGCCCTCCTGCATGCTGGCGCTGATAAAAATATCGTTTCGCCGGTACACTTCCGGCATTTTCTTCGAGTCGATTCTGCCGGTGATTTTGATTACATCGCCCAGTTCCTTTTCCTTTATGATTTTCCTTAACTGCGGTTCCATTTGCCCGCCGCCGACAACTGTCAGGCGGACGTTGCAGGCGGTCCTGTGCAATATCTCGACGGCGTCGATAAGCATCTCTATCCGTTTGGTAACGGATAATCTGCCGACTGTCAGCAGCCTTAGCGCTTCGGATTTTTCTGCGGTTTCGATTGGGGAAAACCTGTCCAGTTCCACGCCGTTCGGGATTACATCAATCGGCACCGATGGCATAAATAGCAGCGCACGTTCCTTCAGACCCTCGCTGCAAGCCACCAGCGCCGAAGATTTCTTCCAGATTGCGCGGAATACCGGAGCGAGAATTTTATAATCAAGCTGGAGCCGTGCGTGTTGTCCCGGCACATCCGAGCCTCGTAGCGAAATTATGTACGGTAATTTGCCTGCGTTTCGGTAGCAAAGCCATCCCGTTGGAAAGCCGAAAAATGCGTGGGCTAAATCATAATCGTTTTCCCGCAACAGCCTGCGGTAATGAAATCCTGCCTTGACGAGCCATTCTATCACCTCGCTTCTCCGCCAGAAGTGGAGGTGTTTTTTGTGGATGCCGATTTTGTGAATCGTAATGTTTTCGGAAAACTTCTCTCTTTTAAAACCGAGCTTCGATAGCGAGGTAAGCATATCCACGCGCAGGTCGTCCCGGCCGGCAAATTGCTTCAAAAGGCAAAGATTCGCATTCGCCGCTCCACCGCCTATCGGCGGAAATTCATAATTGAGCATCAAAATTTTCATTTTCTAATTTTATTGGCAATAACGTATAGGTTAGTTTGCAGCACAAGCGGCATCCTGCGAAAATCAATACGTTGAAGTATTTTACCGAGCACCCCGAGCTTCTGCAGTTTCTTTTCGGTAAATTCGTTGATGGGATTCATTTTAACAAACCGCGTCTCGAATCCATGCCGGGCCATTCGCCGTTTCAGTTGCCCCGGCGAATGCAGCGAAGGATGATACTGCCGCCATTGCAGCGACTTCGTCCAGAGCGTTTCATAGATAATATTGCTGTACCTGTTCGGCGTCTGGAAGAGGTAATACCCGCCGGGGCGGAGTACCCGCCGGACTTCGCTTATGTGTTTGTCAATCGCCGCTATATGCTCGAACAAATCGAAACTCAGCACAACTTCGAAAGATTCTTCTTCGTATGGCAGGGTTTCCGCCGCCTGTACCTCCAACCGAATGTCACCGTATTTTTTTCTGCCGTACTCGACAGCTTCGCCCGATATATCGATACCAGCGATATCGTGTCCCTTGCCGCCAAGCTCATTCACCACAGTGCCGATACCGCAACCGATCTCCAATATTCTGTCTTCCGGTTTGAGCAGGTCGGTCTGGGCGAGGAATTCCAGGTTTGTCTGCAGGTTGCCGCGTTCTTCCTTGCCGGCCTTTAGCTCCTTGTGCCAGCCCCGGTCGTAGAGTTCCTGCTGTTTTTTGAGTTTCTGATCCATCAGCCTTTTTGCTCTTTTTATTACAGGGCCTTTACAGTACGCTTATTTGCGCTGGAAAAGGACGTGCTGGCCGAACATCCGTACAATTTTGTAATTATTCATGACATAATCTCTGAATGGCTTCATCACCTCATAGCGCTGTGCCTCGGCCGGATCTATTTTTGCGCGAAGTGCCTTCGCAAAGGCGGCGTCATACCTGCTAATGCCCTCGGGTCTGTCGGAACGCAGGAATCCTTCTTCGGTAAGATCGTCCGGCTGGACATCGAAGGTTCGAAGAAGAGCGTACCAAAGCTGCTTTCGGTCTGCCGGGGGGTTCGTAACGAGCCGGTACCCATTCTGGATGCTGGGCCATAATTCCAGCGGCGGCCTGTCCCAGGGAAAATGATTTTTCCGGCTGTCCACGATAAACTTCGGCGGATTGCCCTTAAACGAATTTAATATCTCCTCAATTCGTTCCGACAGAGCTTTCGGAGAAAGTATGTTCATTGTCCCTTCGAACGCCTTCGGAGCCGGGCTGAATCTTTGTGCCGAGATGTAGATGCCCGGGAACCAGCCCCAGACGTAAATTTCATCGCTCGATGATGAGATGTTTTTTATGTATTCGCCTACAACTTCCGAGGAGTTCTTTGCTCCTTTCCCATGCGCGCTAGCTTCGGCTAACCTTTGTGCGTAGCCTCTGTATCTCTCTGGCTGACCCGTGCTGCGATTACGATTGATAACGCCTGAATGCGGACTTTTTAGCACACCGCGAAATATGTGCAGAGACATGACCATCATTACGAGCAGACCGGCTGCGCCGATCGCTATCCATGCCGGCCTGGACGCTGCATTCTTAGCTTTGTCGGAATAGGCTGATACAAGGTACCCTCCCAACATTGCCGCCGAAGCGTTAAGCGGCAGATAATACTGCTCGTACGAACGCGGACTTATCCACACAAACGACATGTCCAGCAGCCACCAAACTGCAAAGAGCATCACGAACCTGTCAGGACTGATTTTTCGGTTATCTTTTAATTTGGCCATTCTGGCGAAGAGAAGTCTTACGATTCTGAGAATGACCGCCCCGACTGCAAGGGCAATAGGTAATATGAGTAATCGATAATAGCGAAGCACCCTAAGCCTGGCCTCTTTTCTCTGTTCGGGGCCGAGCGCCTGCCAACTGTCACGCACGTATGCCGGCATAAGCTTCATTAAAAGTCCCTGCCCAGCGGTGGATTTTTCGACCGCAGCCTCACCGGTATCGTACGCTACCGGCTGCTCATTTTCGCCGCCGGTCTGCGGGGCCTCATGTGCAGTAAAGAAAGATCTGTATAAAAATGAATACGGGTAATAATTTATCGGCGCCTTTTCGATAGCCAGCCATAGCGATATCGGGCCGAGAATAGCCACCGCCCCTGCGACAAGCAACAAAATATCTGTGCCGGTTTTTTTCCAACTATTATGCTTAAGCAAGGGTTGCAAAATTAAAAATAAGCCGACCGCTCCGAGCACGGAAGTGCCGGTTTCCTTGAATAGCGGCGCAAAGCTCAGAAATGCCCCGGCCGGTATCGCGCACCACCATTTTCCGTTCAATTGATACAGCACAAAACAACTCATTCCCATTATCATAAAGGCGATCATGTGCTGCTCTTTTGCATTGCCGAACTTCGCTATCAGCGGGGCCGACAGGTATATCGAGGCGATAATAACACCCACTGAGGCCGCTAACGTTCCGAACAATCTTCGCATGGCGATAAACATCAGCACGAACGCTGCGGCCTGTAGAATCATCTGAATCAGCTTAGGGCCAATCTCGTTGTATCCGGACATCCTCACGCCAAGGATATTGATCAGCAGCGTTCCCATCTGGGCGCTTGGTTTCTCATCAATGCCGATCTTTGCTCCGTTGAGAATGTGCTGGGCCGAATAAACATAGCTTCCGCTGTCGAACGGATCGGGCGAGTTGAACTCAATGTACTTACCGATAGAAAACGGAATCGCCGCAAGGATTGCTGTAACGATTATAGCGACCACAGGACTCTTGATGTTGAATTTTGACGCCGGCGCCGGATCGTGATGTGGCTTATGCGGTTTTTTTTTAGGTGCATGCTTTCGTACCGGCTTACTCATTTACTTGACTCCCTTTTGGTCGGTCGCTTCGAGGATCTCTTTGATGACATAGGTCGGGCGGTTCTGCGATTCGTGGTATGTCCGGACCAGCAGTTCGGCAAGCAGGCCCATCAGGATGAACTGGATCGTGGCGATAATGAATACGGCCGTCAGAATCAGCAGGGGATTGCCGCTCATATCGTTGCCGTGTGCAAGTTTCTGGTATATCACGGTCAAACCGAGAAGCATTGAGCCGGCGGCGCTTAGCATCCCGAGGCTTCCGAAGATATAGATCGGCTTCGTGGAAAACGAGCCGAGAAACTTTACCGTAATCAGGTCCAGCAGAACTTTCCACGTGCGTGCCAGCCCGTATTTTGCCACCCCGGCGGTTCGTGGCCTGTGGTTGACGACTATTTCCGCGATTTCCGCCCCGTTCCAGCTTGCCAGGGCGGGGATGAACCGGTGCATCTCGCCGTACAATTTTGTTTCCGCCAGGACCTCCCTGCGATACGCCTTTAGCGTGCAGCCGTAGTCGTGGAGTTTTACGCCGGTGATTCTTGATATTAGCCAGTTGGCCATCTTCGAAGGCAGCAGTCTCGTCAGGGCATTGTCGTGCCGTTTCTTTCTCCAGCCGCTCACGACGTCAAAACCTTCGCCGAGCTTGGCGATCATCTTCGGAATATCAGCCGGGTCGTTCTGCAAATCGGCGTCCATCGCGATAATGATCTGCCCCCGCGCGTGGGCGAAGCCGGCGCTCATCGCCGCGGTCTGGCCGAAGTTCCTGCGAAAGCGAATGACCCTGACCTTGGCATCGGCCTTCTGCAGTTTCGCTAATACGGCGAAGCTCTCGTCGCTGCTGCCGTCGTCGATGAATATTATTTCGTAGCGGCGCTCGCCGGCAAGAGTCTGCGTAATCTGTTCATACAGCGGGCCGATATTATCCTGCTCATCCAGCAGCGGCACTACTACCGATACTTCCGGACTTTGTTTGACCATACCTTAATCCCTGCATATAAATCGCTACTATCATAATAGTTATGATATCGGCTGTAAAGACGAACATAAGTAGTTAAAATCGCCCCCAAACGACCGGAAATAGCAAGATATTTAGGGCGATGCGGGATGGAATTTTTGATTGACAAAGTTTTTCTGCCCGGCAATAATATATCCCGAATAGCCGAAGTGGCGGAATTGGCAGACGCGCGGGATTCAAAATCCCGTCCTGGCAACAGGGTGAGGGTCCGAGTCCCTCCTTCGGCATTATTATTATTTCCGTTCGCTCCTGTGGCGAGAATCAGCGGCGCATTTCCCCAAAATACACCATTCAAGAGCGGTCAATTGTACTTTGTTACATATTGCTGCAAATTCCCGCCAAAAAGTGATGTAATCTCCTTAAAAAGCCAAATTTTTTTCTTGAAATAGCGGTCAATAATGTGGTATAAATAACAGTGGTGAAGCATATGCCTGTATTAACAGGCATTTATGGAGTTTTGGGCGTTCAGCAGGGATAATTTCTATAGTATTTGTGGTTTTCTGTAAAAGTTTAGTGCTATAATAAAGAGCCAAGACCACCGGAGTTGTGTGCTTCGGAGAAAATATTTACCTGATAAATCAATACTTGAATTCGAAAGAAGGAGGTAAATTCAAGCCATAAGGAATGTCCTGGGCAAACACAAATCATGGTTTAACAAAGGTGAAAATTGTTATCAGTCTTATTTATCCCAACTTTTTTGTAAGGAGGAATATGATGTGTAGAAAATTGTTTTACTTAACTTCTTTTGTTTTGTTGCTATGCCTGGTCAGTAACGCCAGTGCCCAGAAGGGTAAGGGGAACATCCTGTATGAGTGGTGGTTCGGCGAAGCTGGCGTTCAAGTGGCAGACCTCACCGGCGACCCCCGTTATCCGGACAGCCCGGACGAAGCCGAGTGGCGGACGAGCTTCGAGGGGCCGGTAAACTGGAGGGATAACTATGGCACGCGTGCCCGAGGTTATGTGTATCCGCCTGCAAGCGGCGATTACAACTTCTGGATTTCAGGTGACGATGCTTGCGAACTGTGGTTGAGCACTGATGCTGATCCAGCTAACGTGGTTATGGTTGCCGAAGTTCCGGGCTGGACCGAAGCGTTCGCATGGACTACATACCCAGATCAGAAATCACGAGCTATCACACTTACGGCCGGTCAACAGTATTACATTGAAGCGCTCATGAAGGAAGAAGGAGGCGGCGACAGTCTGACCGTTGCCTGGGGAGGTCCGGTTATTGGCACCGGCCCTGTGATTATCGAGGGCAAGTATCTATCACCTGTGATCAGACCTGTTGATATGCAGCCCCGCGAACCTGTTCCGGCCGACGCTGCCGTAATCTGGGACACATGGGTGAGCGTGGAGTGGACGGCGGGAGTCTCTGCGGTTTTGCACGACGTCTTCTTCGGTGAAAATTCTGCCGACGTAGAGGCCGGCACAGGCGACACATTCCTTGGTAACCAATCCGCGACGAATTTCATAATTGGTTTTCCTGGATATCCTCATCCTGATGGTCTTGTACCCGGTACTACCTATTATTGGCGGATTAATGAGGTCAACGAGGCGGACCCGAATAGCCCCTGGGTAGGCCCTGTATGGAGCTTTTTAGTCGCCCCCAAGACCGCATGGGCTCCCGATCCGGCTGACGGCGCTGAGTTTGTAGCATTAAACACGCAGATCAAATGGACCGCAGGTTTCGGTGCAAAATTGCACTATGTGGTTTTCGGCACAGATTTCGACGAAGTAAGCAATGCTGTCATGGGTACTCCTGCCGGTGTTGCGTCTTTCAATCCCGGCCAACTTGAACTGGCTAAAACTTACTACTGGCGAGTTGACGAGTTCGAGGGCCCGCTTACGCATAAGGGCGAGGTCTGGACATTTACAACCGAGGGTGCCGTTAGCGGCCCGAATCCGGCAAATGACGCCGTGGACATAAAGCCGACACAAATTCTGAGATGGGATGCAGGAGCCGTCGCCGAATCGCACGAGGTGTACTTCGGCTTGGATTCCGACGCCGTTAAGAATGCCACGTCAAGCTCGCCCGAATACAAGGGGCCAAAGGCCCTCGGCGAGGAGAGCTATGACCCTGGCAAGCTTGCAATGAATACGACTTACTACTGGCGTGTCGACGAAGTCAACAGCGTAAATCCGGATAGTCCATGGCAAGGCACAGTCTGGAGATTTACAACCGGTGATTTCTTTGCCATAGACGATTTCGAGGATTACAATGCAGACGATAACCAGATATGGTTCGCATGGCACGATGGGCTTGGCGCCGGCGCACCGGGTACTCCCGGTTACATTCCCGGTAACGGCACCGGCTCGGCTGTCGGTGACGAAACCACCGCCTCTTATACCGAGGAGACTATCGTCAACGGCGGCAGCCAGTCAATGCCCCTTGCATACGACAACAACAAGCAGGGCTACTCCAGGTATTCAGAGACGGAATTGACTTTGGCAGACCAGCGTGACTGGACCGAAGGAGGCGTTGCTAATTTGTCGCTGTGGTTCAGAGGCTCCCCGGCATCCACCGGCAGCTTCGTAGAGAGCCCGGCAGGCACCTACACTTTGACCGCCTCCGGCGCTGATATCTGGTTAGTGAATAACGTGGAGGCCGATGAGTTCCACTTTGCTTACAAGACGCTAACCGGCGCCGGTTCAATTGTAGCAAAAGTCGTGAGCGTCGAAAACACGAATGCCTGGGCCAAGGCAGGCGTAATGATTCGTGAGACGCTCAATCCTAACTCTGCGCACGCCTTCACATGTATGACGCCTGCTTCGGGTGTGTCCTTCCAGCGGCGTCCCGGCACAGACCAGACCAGCCTCGATACGACGACCGCCGCGATAACTACACCGTACTGGGTGAAAATAGAGCGTAGTATTTCCGGCAGCTTTACAGCGTATCATTCAGCAAACGGCTCGACGTGGACGCTGCAAGGCACAGAGCTCATCCCGATGGGCTCGAACGTCTATATCGGTTTGGCATTAACCAGCCATGATACGGCTCTGACGTGTCAGGCCGTATTCAGTAACGTTACGACTACCGGTTCGGTCGGTCAGCAGTGGGTGAACCAGGACATCGGCATAGCAAGCAACGCTGCCGAGCCGCTTTATGTGGCGGTTTCCAACAGTGCCGGAACTCCTGCGGTTGTGGTCCATGATGATCCGGCCGCGGCACAGATCGACACCTGGACAGAGTGGGTGATTCCGTTACAGACATTTGCAGATCAGGGCATCACCCTGACTAACGTAGATAAGATTGCGATTGGCCTGGGAACCAAGGGCAATATGACAATCCCCGGCGGTTCAGGCAAGATGTTCTTTGACGACATCCGGCTGACTCAGCCGGCTCCGGAGCCGCAACCGTAAGCCGGAATTTAGATTGTCACAGCCTTTAATGAGGCCTGATGATAGCAGATAATGGATTACATTCAAAACGGGGCTTATACCGACTTTATTCGGTATGGGCTCCGGCTATTTTACACCAACGCATAATTAAGTTCTTTTACTTGACAAAAAATTGCTAATTTGATATAAATAAGTGATAAGCATATTTGGACGTTTAGTATACCAGCGAGCAAAATTTAGGTCTTTTAATGTTCTTCTCTTTGTAGCTAATCGCCCATATCTGCAATTGAAGGCAGGAAGCAATATCAAATCACAAGGAAAGTCCTGAGCAAACATGAATTAAAATGTAACAATGGTGGAAATTGTTACTGGTTTTTTTTTATTATAACTCTTTATTGAAGGAGGATTATTATGTGTAGAAGAATAATGTATCTTGTTTGTATTGTTTTATTGCTGGGTATTGCCGCAGGGATCGCCGGCGGCCGAGAGGTAAAGGTCAACTTCCAGCAGGCGGGGGGGGAAGTCCCGGAGGATTATTTGCCCGACTATGGCGAGCCGTTCGCCGACCATGATAACGGATTTAGCTATGGGTGGGACCGAAGTATAACGGGTGACTCGCGTGATCGCAACAGCGGCAACTCAGCCGATCAGCGCTACGACACACTGCTCCACCTGCAAAAAGGAGCGGACGCCATTTGGGAGATTGTATTGCCCAACAGCGCTTACGATTTGTTTATGGTTTGCGGCGATCCGGATAATACCGACCAGACCAATACTTTCGATGTGGAGGGTGTCCTTGTAGAGGATCCCGACGGCCAGGATAACTTTGACGAGTACTACGTGACGGTCGTCGTAAGCGATGGTCGCTTGACCATTAAGCCGGGAGCTGGCTCGTCTAACTGCAAGATCATGTTCCTGGACATTATGGGTGTGACGCTGTTACAATCCTACAGCCCCACTCCAGATGATGAGGCCATCTATGCGGATACATGGGTGAACCTGAACTGGTCTCCGGGAGATTTTGCAGTCTCGCACGATATATATCTGGGCGACAATTTTGACGATGTGAACGATGGCACGGGCGATGCTTTCAGAGGCAACACTGACTCTTTGTATTTTACTGCCGGCTTTCCCGGATACCCTTATCCGGACGGCCTTGTTCCGGGCACGACTTACTACTGGCGAATCGACGAAGTCAACGAGGCTGAGCCGAACAGTCCATGGAAAGGAGATGTCTGGAGTTTTACTATCCCGCCCAAGACCGCCTATGAACCCGAACCGGGCAATGGTTCCGATGGTGCCGACCTGAATGTGAGACTTAGCTGGACGGCTGGTTTCGGGGCAAAATTGCACTATATTTTCTTCGGCGAAGATTTTGACGAGGTAGACAATGCTGTAGCGGGTATTCCCAACGGCGCAACGACTTACTCTCCCGGCTCACTCAAATTGGCCAAGACTTACTACTGGCGAATCGATGAGTTCGATGGCGCCGGTACGTACAAAGGCGAAGTTTGGAGCTTCACTACTCTGGGCGCAGTCAGCGGCCCGAATCCGGCCGACGATGCTGTGGATGTGAAGCCATCGGTGGTTCTTAGCTGGAATGCGGGAGCCGTCGCCGCTTCGCACGAGGTGTACTTCGGCGACGATGCTGACGCCGTAAAGAACGCCACGACAGCCTCACCTGAATATAAGGGGCCCAAGGCACTCGGAGAAGAGAGCTATGATCCCGGTAACCTCATGTTGAATACGGCGTACTATTGGCGGATCGACGAGGTCAACGGCGCCAGTACCGATAGTCCGTGGCCCGGCAACGTCTGGAGCTTTACGACGGGCGACTTCTTTGTCATTGACGACTTCGAGATCTACGATGCCAACGATAACCAGATATGGTTTGCCTGGCACGATGGGCTCGGCTATGGCGCGCCGGGTAGTCCCGATTTCTTCGGCGGCAACGGCACAGGCGCTGCTGTCGGCGACGAAACGACAGCTTCTTATACCGAGGAAACCATCGTTCGCCCAGGCAGCCTTCAGTCGATGCCGTTTGTATTCGACAACAACAAACAGGGCTTCTCGAAGTATTCGGAAGTTGAGCTGACGTTGAGTGCCGTACGTGACTGGACTGCAGAAGGTGTTGCGGAATTGTCGATCTGGTTCCGTGGCAATGCGGCATCCGTCGGCAGCTTTGTCGAAGGCCCGATCGGCACCTACACGATGACTGCGTCAGGCAGGGATATCTTTGATGAGGCGGACGAGTTCCACTACGCCTACAAGACCCTCACCGGCGCCGGTTCGATCATCGCGAGAGTCGAGAGCGTTGAGCTGGCCAATACCTGGTCGAAGGCCGGCGTGATGATTCGCGATACGCTTGATGCCGGCTCGAAGTTCGCCGGGGTTTACATCACTCCAACCAATGCCGACGGCACCGCTACAAACGGATGCAGATTTCAGGCCCGGTCGGATACGGATATGGGCGCTACGAGCGATACTTCGATTGCGACTGCCGAGCAGATGGCAGTCATTGCTCCCTACTGGGTTAAAATAGAGCGTGACATTGCGGGCAACTTCAGGGCATCCTTTTCGGCTGATGGTTCTACCTGGCGCCAGATGTCATGGAATCCGCAGAGCATTTCCATGGGCTCGAATGTCTATATAGGTTTGGCGCTGACCAGCCATGATGCTGCTCTGACATGCGAGGCCGTATTCTCCAACGTTACGACTTCCGGTAATATCAGCGGGCAGTGGGCGCACCAGGATATCGGTATCGTTAGCAATGCCGCTGAGCCGCTGTACGTGGCTGTCTCCAACAGCGCAGGCGTACCTGCGGTGGTGGTCCACGATGATCCGGCCGCGGCGAACATCGTTAACTGGACAGAGTGGATTATCCCGCTCCAGGCTCTTGCTGATAAGGGCATCAACCTGAGCAATGTTGACAGGATCGCAATTGGTCTCGGTACCCAGGGCAACATGACGGTCCCCGGCGGTTCGGGCAAGATGTATATTGACGACGTACGTCTGTATCAGCCGAGAGAGGCTGCTGAGTAGGGGCAACCCTATGTGGTTGCCCAGAGCCCGCCCTGTCGAAGGGGCAGGCACGCGGGCCTGCCCCTACTGAGCTCTGAACTTTGAAAAATTCGGGGCCTATGCCAATAATTTCGGCATAGGCCCCTTTTTTAATTGGTACGGCAGGAAGACAAAGGATTTGGCATAAGTGTGCTTGATTCGGCGGCGCCGAAGGTGTATAGTACGGCGTATGGAAACGAAGGTTGAGATAGTTTATAAGCCGGACCGGTCAACAAAACGCCGCCAGCCGATTTTTATAGCGACGGTGCCTGCAGGATTCCCTTCCCCGGCCGCCGATTACGAAGAGGGCAAGCTCGATTTAAACAGGCATCTTATAAAGAATCCCGCGGCCACGTTCTTTGTCAGGGTTACGGGTGATTCGATGCTCAAGGCTGGAATTCACGGCGGGGACCTGCTGGTCGTCGATCGGAGCATCGAGCCCAGGGATAAGAGCGTTGTTATAGCCGTCGTCAACGGCGAGCTTACCGTCAAGAGAATCCGCATACGCAGGAATAAAGTGACGCTCGTAGCGGAGAACGACGCCTACCGGAGCCAGGAAATCGACGAGAAGATGGAGTTCGAGGTCTGGGGGGTTGTCACTAACGTTATACACGCATTATGAAAGATATATTCGCACTTGTTGATTGTAATAATTTTTACGTTTCCTGCGAGCGGATTTTCGAGCCGTCCCTGGAAGGCAGGCCGGTCGTGGTGCTTTCCAACAATGACGGATGTGTGGTCTCGAGGTCGAACCAGGCCAAGCGGCTCGGCATCGGGATGGGGGTGGCGTTTTTCAAAGTCAAAGACTTGGCCGACAAGCACGGCCTGGTGGCGCTTTCTTCCAACTATACTCTTTACGCTGATATGTCACGCCGGGTGATGGAGACGCTTTGCAATTTTACGCCCGAGATCGAGGTATATTCGATCGACGAGGCGTTTTTGAATCTTTCGGGTTTTGGCGATAATCTGGCGGATTACGGCCGGAGAATAAGGCAGACCGTAAAGCAATGGACCGGCATGCCCGTTTCGGTCGGCATCGCGGAGACAAAAACGCTGGCGAAGATAGCCAACCGGATTGCCAAGAGGTCGCCCGAAGCGGCTGGCGTCTTCGAGCTTACCGGGCAGGCCTGTATCGACGAGGCTCTGGAGCGGACGGATGTAGAGCACATCTGGGGAGTGGGGATAAAAACCTGCATCAAACTGAAAAGGGCCGGGATTAAAACGGCGCTCGCCCTTCGCGGGGTGGATGCCGAGTGGATGAGGCGGCGTTTCGGCGTTACCGGCGTCAGGACGGTTTATGAATTGCGCGGCATGAGTTGCTATGAATTAGAGGATCAGCCGCCGACGAAAAAGGGCATCACCGTCTCGCGAATGTTCGGCAGAAAAGTCGAGACCGTCGAAGAGCTCAAAGAGGCGATAGCAAGTTATGCTACGAGGGCGGGCGAGAAACTCCGGGACGAGGGCCTGGCCGCCGGGGCGATGACCGTCTTTGTGATGACGAGCCGTTTTGTCGAGCCGCGGAAGAGATATTTTAATTCGCGAGGGGTTCATTTCCCGACCGCCACGAATTATACGCCCGAGCTGATAGACTATGCGACCGGGGCGATAGAGCGGCTGTACAAAAAAGGGTTTTTGTACACCAAGGCGGGCCTTATTCTCGGCGATCTTGTGCCGGAAGGCAAAGTGCAGGGCAACTTATTCGACCGGGCCGACAGGCAGAAATCGAGAAGATTGATGCGGGCGATTGACGCCGTCAATCTGAAGCTGCCGGACAGCAGGTTAATATGGGCGGCCGAGGGCATAGACCAATCCTGGCGAACCAAGTTTGCCAAACGCTCGAAAAGATATACCACCCAGTGGGATGAATTACTCGAAGTGGTGTAGCTGGATTGCAAGTAAGGGCATCAGGTATATCGACTCTGCCCGGTATGAAGGACGGCTTTAAGCGATCTGTTCGCGGTTTTCCATCCATTCAGGCAGGGGAGAACCGGTTGCTATACTGTAGACAGTTTCAGGGGCGATGTCTATTTCGTCGTTCCAGGTAAGAACACCCAGCTCACTATTAATTTGAACACTTTTAAAGAACTCCGGATCACGAAGCTTAGAAAATACGCCGCCCTTATCGATAAATGGTTTACAATCAAGGACACCTGATTTCCCGTTATCAAAGGTGAGCTGCAATTTATAACCATCCAGGATTCGCATCTCGGTAACATCGTGGTACATTGATAAATCCTTAATTGAGTGGTTCAATTTTATTTGGAGTTTGTCTTTCCTTGGCAAGATTCCAATTTTGTAGTAATTCGTCTTGATGCAAACTTGCCCATTCAATAACCAAACCAAGGGCACGAGGAGGCAGTTTTCCTTCAAGAATGCTTAAAGTATGGATGTTTATAGAGACCTTAAAGCCGCCATATCGTGCGTGAAAATGTGGTGGATTGTGCTCGTCATAAAACATGGCTATTATAATGCCATAAAAACGAGATATTTCAGGCATACGAGATTCCTTCTAAAAACACAATGTTTAGAGCATTATACCATAATCGGTAATATTTGCCCGGTGAAATTTTCCGTGCATCCAATGATCCAACTAAGCGGCGGCCTTCAGGCCGTCCCACACCAGAGATATGTTCGTCTCTCTTTAGAATGTCTTTAATCTGTATCAGCTAATTCTTTTGCAATCATATCCAATAGCATTGATTCTGGTATAGAATCTAAGGGCATATCAGGGGAACTGATGTATACACGTCTTCCTTCGTTGTTGGGAGTACATTCGATTGTGATCCCCCCAGCTATTTGTCCTCTTTCATTGCTTAGGTTCCAACTAGGAGGCTGTTGATTTAGTGTCCACTCCACTCCGTCCATGCCAATAATAGTTCTCATTTAGTGACTCCTTATACACATGATTTTGTGATTAAGAAGAATAAGTTATTATATGGTTTTATCGCTAATGTTCACTATGATAAACAGGTATTTGTCTGTTGCCAATAGAAATGTAAGAAGTTATGTTTTGTTAGAGTGCCCAAATGGATCCCCGCCTTCGCGGGAATGACAATGTTCACGGGGATGATATATGCCGGGTAAGGTGTACGTAGGAATAGCAGGCTGGTCGTATCCGGACTGGAAGGGGATTGTTTACGCCGATTCTAAGGTCGACCAACTCGAATACGTAAGCAGGTTTGTTGATTGCATCGAGATTAACAGCACTTTTTACCGGCCGCCGTTTGAAAAGACCACGAAGTCATGGCTTCAGAGGACTTCGGAAAAAAAGGACTTCTTCTTCACGGCAAAACTGCATCGGGATTTTACGCACAAAGGCAACATTGACGCCGAGATGGTCAGGCATTTTCATAAAGGTTTCGAGCCGTTCTTAGAGGCGGGCAAATTAAAGCAACTGCTGGTTCAATTCCGGTACGATTTTGCGGATTGCCCGGACGGTCGGCGACATTTGAGTTCGATAGTGGAGAACTTCCGCGATGCCTTCGAGCTGGCTGTCGAGGTAAGGCATAAATCATGGCAGGAAAAAGGGACACTGGAATTCCTGCAGGAACTTGGCGTCTCGGTCTGCAACCTTGACTATCCGACTTCGTGGAACTCGTTCAATTTGCAGCACTGCACGGTAGGGCGGTTCGGCTATTTTCGCATGCACGGCAGAAATAGAGCCAAATGGTTCAGCAAGGCCGGCAGGGACCAGACCTATGATTATTATTACAACGGCGAAGAGCTTGCAGGGATATACGACAGGATCGAAAAACTGGCCGAGGCCTTTGAATTCTTGACGGTCATCGCCAATAATCATTATCGAGGCGCCGAGCTTGCAAATGCCATAGAATTGAAGGCTCTGGTAAGCGGTGAAAAGCAGCTTGTTCCCGCCGGTCTTTTAAAAACTTATCCGAATCTGGCATCGATAGCCTTAAAAACAACTAAAAAAATCCGCATGAAAACGCCGATAAATAAGCCCTTAAAATGAATTTAACGCTAAAAATAGGGTTTTTCACTTCTTCATAAGCCACACACATAATCACCCGGATTTTATGCTTGACAAGAGGATAGCTAATCTTGTATAAGTAGAACTATAGGCATTAGTGGATTTCCGGCCTCCCGGCAGGTGGATATTCTACTACTTATTTCAGATTTTGATTTTTCAATTAGCAGCTCATATTTGGCTTATTGAAGGAAGGAGGTGGTGTCAAATCGCGGAAAATATCTTGGTCGAATATGGATAGAATGTAGTTGGCTTA
>Ga0307433_1000854_pt1 | contig 19784 bp, 23 predicted proteins | sample SalMarWE160210MG_FD_202166 | JGI IMG/M metagenome (GOLD analysis project Ga0307433, IMG submission 202166) | Salt marsh sediment microbial communities from the Plum Island Ecosystem LTER, Massachusetts, United States - WE1603-210 | ecosystem: Environmental > Aquatic > Marine > Intertidal zone >... | reverse complement strand
CTATGACGAAAGAAACAAATGCAATTATCAGTAACTTACCCTTTAATCGAATTTCTGGGTTATCATCTCTTAGAGATGCCCTACCAAACAGAATTCCTGTAATTAACATGTATATTACAAGAAAAAATTGATAAATTGTAATCAAAAGATTGTAATCTGCATCAATAGGACTTATTACTTAACCAATTAATCCTGGATCAATCACAAGCAAAATAATGAAAATTATTTCTACAATAACACCCATAACAATAAAAATAGTAGTAAAAATTTTCCTCTTTTCTTGATAAACTAATTTTTTGAAAGCGATGCTCCAAATATAAGCTGCTATTGGAAGTGGAGTAAACCCTATTATAAAGTAAATATATGGAGTTGTCATATACCCCGTTCCATTTAAAACAAGTGCAATAATAAAAGAGCTCGAACTTGCATACCATGAAGAAATGAGCATCAATAATACAATCCCAAATAATAAAATCAATTTATTCTTATATTGACGATATTTAAATAAGAATAATATAGCAATTACAACTGAGATAATTACAAATATAAGACTAAAACATCCATTCACAATCTGTATAAAACTCAAGGTCACTGATATCACCACATCTCTTTTATTTAAAATTCTTTATACAAAATTTTAAAAAATTGCTAAAAAATAAAAAAAAGGGTAAATTACTTTATTGTAAAAAAGTTCGTAAGGTTATAAGGTATTCTTTTACTTTTGCCTCTTCTCCCTCCCTAAAGGGCCCCTCTGCGCCTTGCAATCTTACTTCAAGATATTCAGGACAAACTTCCTCGAAACAACCAACCTTTTTTACAGTTTTTTTTATTCCCCGTATGAAGAATTTTTTCCATTTCAGAGCGTGAGTGGAGAAGTAGGCAAATTTTGAAATTGGTTTTTTTAGTGATTCATTTAAGTTTTTGAGAAACTTTCTAACCTTTCTATCTGAGCTAAATTGGAGGATTCGAATTGCTGCAATCAAGCCATAAGGCTCATCATTAGCAACTTGCTCAGGAGTAATATTTTTAATATGATCTACACTTACATCATAAATATCTTTTAACCCTTCCGCAAGTTGTTTTGCAATTTTCTCAGAATTTCCATAATCAGAACTATGGATTATCCAAATCTTTTTCATGATTTTATTCTCACTTCTTAATTTAATCGTAAAGTAGATTAATTATATGATTGAAAAATTAAAAGGGTATTTGAAATTGCAGTAGTCCAATTTCTCAATTTTCATTGAAGATTTAAATTATCGGAAATCATAATACATTACATTAGAAATAATTAATTTGCATAAAATGTGATATAATGCCAAAAATAGAAGTTAATGATATTAATATCTATTATGAGGTTTATGGAGAGGGATTTCCCCTTGTTATGATTATTGGATTGTCTGCAAATATAGATTGGTGGACGAAAGACGTAATAGAGAGTTTAGCAGAAGATTTCAAGTTAGTAATCTTTGATAATCGAGGGACGGGTAAAACAAGTAAAACGGATATTGATTTTTCAATTAAAATGCTTGCAGATGATACAGCAGGTTTGATGGACGCATTAGGTTTTAAGCGATTTCATGTTTTGGGGATTTCTATGGGAGGGATGATTGCGCAAGAATTAACTCTTAATTATCCTGAAAGAATAGAAAAACTGATTCTAGGATGTACTAATTGTGGAGGATCCAAACAGATTCCTCCTTCAGCGGAAGTCATTGAGATACTCCGTACGCCTAAAGACGATATGACTCCAGAAGAGTTGATTAATGGTACAATTCCGCTCCTCTATACTGAAAATTTCATCAAGAATAATCCAGATTTTATAGAATATTATAAACAGGAATTACTCAAATCACCGATAGCTCCTGATATCTTCCAACGTCAGGTAAAAGCTATATTGAATTTTAATATTTGTCTAAAATTAAAAAAAGTAACAGTACCTACTCTAATAATTCACGGAAAAAAAGACATTCTTATACCATATGAAAATGCTGATATAATAGCCAAAAGGATTCCCAATTCAAAAGTTATTCTACTAGATAACAGTGCACATATATTTTTCCAGCCAGATTCAGCTAAAGTTATTAACTATATTAAAGAATTTTTGAAATAATCACATATTTCATTTGTAAATGCGTAATTTTTTTATTAATTAATTATTTGAATTTAACCTGTATGATCTAATATGAGTAAGATGAATTCCATAATAAGGATAAAAGTAAGCAATATCTCATCAAATAAAAGAAACTGTTCATTTAAATTGGTCTATTATGAGTAAGATAAATTCCATAATAAAGATAAAACTAAGCAATACCTCAACATACAAAAGAAAACGTTCATTAAAATTGGTTTGAGCAATCTTATAAATATCTTCTATAGATTCAAGTCTGTGCCTTATGCTCTCACTCCAATGGCCCAATTCAAATAATTTGGATAAATTAGTATATATTTGAACCAAATAATAATCTCCTATTAATTTTGAAACATTTTCAATATTCTCTAAGACGAATATAAAGTCATAACTTAATCTCTGTAAATTTCCAACTTTTTTATTCAATCTCCGACCGAATGACCGTCTTTTTAAATATATATGGCGAATATCTTCTTCTGCGATTGCTAACCGTTTATCCAAAAGATAATCTAAAGTACGTAATTCAAGTAGTTGGTAATTAGCAATTTCAGTTATTAATAAAATATCATAATAATCACGGTTAGGATCGATTATTAGTGTTCTGTCGAAGTCAAAAATAAGATAGTCATTTTTTAAATATGAAAACGAATTTGAAAGTGTAGAATCTATTTGATCTTGATGCAAATTTATATTAGGATTCTCTCCCATTAAAAGAGTAGCAAAATAGCTTTTATTTTGTCCTATAAATGCTCGAGGATCATCAATATCATCCGTTATACAATATAAAACATATTTTTCATGCTTTGAAACTCCTAAAATATATCCTTCTTCTTCTATGCATCCTTTAATCTGAGAAAAAAATTTAGCGAATTGAAATTTTAAAAAGTCATTAACAGTAAAAGTTCCATCAGGCGTGGATAAAAGAGTTTTTTTAATAGTGTGCAATTTTTCTAAGGGTGTTTCTTTAAAGTTTAATCGCGCAATTATGCTGATCACACCTTCTTCGTATAATTTCACTTGTAGAGTAATATTTGTTATATAATTAGAATCGGAATTAATATCTTGACTTATCACTGAATTAAGAGATTTTGGAAAATCTAAATATGAAGGAGTATCCTTACTTTTTGCTATTTGCTTATCAAGAGTACCAAGAAATATATTTGAAGCCCTTTTTAGATCAATTTTCCGTCCTACATCTGTTAATCGAAGAAAAATGATTTCTCCATTCAAAATTAGTCACATTTAATAATCTATACTAATATAATTTTAAGAAAGATGTAATTAAACGTTATCTAAAGTGAAGTAATTTTATTAATTTATAATTTTATTAAACCAGATTTCAAATATCCACTAATATTCGATTCTCTTCAGGTTTTTGAGTATTCTTTGAAATTCAATGTTTGTAGTAGGATTTCCAGTTATATCTAGAACTTCCAAATTAATCAAATTAGATAGTATGTTAAAATCTTTTATTTGATTATTCGAAAGGTTCAATTTCTTAAGATTTATTAACTTTTCTAAGCCATTTATATTTTCTATCAAATTAGTATTTAGGTCTAAGTATTCCAGATTGGTTAAGTTCTCTAATCCTTCTACTTTTTTTATCCTATTATTATTTATTAACAATGATTTGAGGTTTTTTAGACGATTCAGCCCCTTTATTACAGAAATTTGGTTTCCTCCTAATTCAAGTTCTTCTAACTGTTTTAATGCGTCTAAATTTTTAATATCTGTAATTTTATTAGCTTCTAAGTGCAATTTCTTTAATTTAACTAAATGATCTAAGTTTTCAATTGATTTAATGTTATTTTTTTCTAAATAGAGTTCCCTTAAATTAGGATATTTTTTCAATCTTTTAATATCTGCAATTTTATCAATATTAAAACTTTCTAAATATAAATATCCATTATCAATATACACTCTTTTTTTCTTAACTTTGACATACTCCATAAGAAATAGTTAGAAATAGACCTTATTGAGTGAATTGAATTTGAATTATAAATAAAAGCATTATTCTAGTTATATTTTAGAAGTTTATGATAGCTAATCTTACCTTTTGAAGTTCACTCAAAATGTGATTAATTACTAGATCGAGATCTTCTTGTTTGATTTCGCTCATTTTTGGAAGTTTGTTGAATGCATTGAGATCATTTAAGTTTAAATGTTGTTTTGGGATTAAATTTTGAACAGAGATGATCAAATCAGGTTCTATTTCAAGAGCTCTATAGATCTCACTTGCACAAGATGTAGTACATCCATTAATTATGACAATAAAACTATTTTTAAGATGGTTTTTTGAAATTTCGACGAGTTTATCCTTACCCAGAAGAACATTTTTCAGAAAAATTGTGGAACAAGTCATTGATGTTATAACAGATATTTTGCTTTTTTCTGCCAATATAATAGCCGCCTGCCGCGCTAATTCACCATGATACTCTGATCCAGAACAAGGAATTAAGATTATATTTTCTATCAGTTTTTCTTTAAGTTCAGTCACATTAAATTAACCCTTTGTTCTTTAAAATTTCAGGCAACTTTTTCTTTAGAGCAAAAGAAGAACTTACAACCTCAGATCCATTGATAACAACACTGTTTCCGTGTAAGCTCAAATTTCGAGCTTCCTCTGAATCAAGATTTTTCGTTTCAAATTCAATATACTTACCATATTCCGTTATCACTTGAAAGACAAGATTCATGAAGCTCTCCCACTGACAAGCACATACATTTAAGGGTACATAAATATCCAATTTAATTTTTTCTTCATTCGAAACATCTTTAGTAATGGTCATATATATTCTCCTAAATTTTGTTATTCTTAATTTAAACTGTGATTTGTTCAATTAAAGACTCTTTAGTATAGTATATCGTATAATATCCTTGTTTTTTGCCAATTATTAATCCAGCTTCCTCTAAAATCTTTAAATGATGAGTTATTGCCCCATCAGTCGTCTCAAATAGTTTAGCTAAAGCACAGGTACACATAGCTTTTCTTTCAAGAATTTTCATAATTAAAAATCGTTTGTTATTGGAGAGAGCGTTATGAATCTTTAATTGATTAACGAATTCGGGATCATCTTTAATTTGGTTTAATATACTCTTATTTATATCTAAGAACTCTTTGCATGTAGTTCCTATTTCTAATGTTTCAATATAATTTTTTAAACGATCCTCAGTCATTATAAATAAGAAATTAATATCTATTTTAAATTTTTTTGTTTTATTTTAATAAAACTTAAATTAGATTTCATATTTCAAAATTTGAGTATTATTTTAAAATAATATTATGGGAATTATATAAAATACATTTTATAGAATATAATAATACAAAAGAGTAGAGAAAGTATGGATAGGATAATAGTTCATACAATTGGACCAGAGAAGCCTTGCTCGAAATGTAAAAAAACAAGGAAAAATCTTGAAGAGATGTTAAAAGATTTTCCAGAATACACTGATAAAATCGAGATATCTCATTTGGATATTTCCTCCAAAGAAGTACTTGAGACGTATGGAATTCTTCAAAGCCCTGCGGTTGCAGTGAATGGTGTTTTGATTAATCAAGGGCACGTTCCAACAATAAATAAGCTTAAGGCTCAATTTCAACAAGTTATTACAAAATAATAAATGGATATGAAAAAATGGTTGAGACTAAGATTAAATTAAGAACGATAATTGGATTTGCTTTTTTCTTCTTCATTTTAGGCTTCTTTATTTTGACGAAAGTTCAGTTAGCAATTTCACCCATACATGAAGAAATTGTTGATTATTCGCAATTTGCATGGTATTTAGTCCCATTTGTATATCTTTTCAACTATTTTAAAAGTGCGGGATTTAGTTTAACTTTTGCATTTTTATTATCAGGCATCATTCAAGAATTTATACCTCAAAATACCATTTTAAAATATCTAGGTCCGGGAAAAAAGAGAAATTATATCATTGCGGTCTTATTAGCTCCTTTATTCGTGACTTGCAGTTGTTCTGTAGTTCCTGTTTATGCAGGTATTTTAATGGCGGGAGCAGGCGCAGGAGTAGCCATGACATTTCTATTAATGGCACCAGCAGCTAACTTTTTAACTCTTTGGCTTACAGGAGATTACATTGGTTGGGATTTGGTTATATTACGATATGTTTTTTCTTTTATCGCTGCATTAATATGTGGACTTATTTATGCCAGGACCAAAATGGCTAGAGAGATTGAAAATAAATATAAAAACATAAGAATTGGTAAAGCAGAACAATTAACGGTTGATGAGAGTATTCATGAAAGAGTCTTGAATTCGTATAAATATTCATGGCAAATGATTAAAATGATTCTGCCATATTTAATTATCGGGTTAATCATTGTAAGCTATTTAGCGGCATACATTCCAGATGAATTAATTCAGCCTTTATTAACGGGATATATTGGTATCTTTTTTGGCGCGATAGTTGGTGGCCCATTGTATACTCCTACTTTAGTTGAAGTAGTTTTGACAAAGTCCTTACTCGATAAAGGAATGGCAAGATCTACCGCTTTATCTTTCATGATGGGGCAACCATATGATGTCGTTTCAATGGTCCCGAACAGCAGATTTTTTAAATGGAAAGGCGTTGCATTATACTTTGTGATATTTCTCTTATTTTCAATTATATCTGGCTTACTTTATGGACTATTCTTAGGAGAATTATAATTACTTTTTATTACTATTTTATAGCTTCCTGCATAGCAATTCTCCCTTTCCAATAGGAATAATCATAGCATCTACGCGAGAATCGTTTAATGCTTTGTGTATCATTGTTTTTAATGTTTCATAGTGATTAATAGCATTATCAGCAATTAATAATCCTCCTTTAATCAGGTTTGGTATTACTAAATCATAGCATTCTTCATAAATTTCTTTTTCCGCATCTATAAAGCAGAAAGATATATTTTTATAGTCTTTTAAATACAGTCTCGCATCACCCTCAACCAATTCGATGGTATTATCCATCTGAGTGACTTTAATTGTTTCTTTTGCTAATTTGATTTTTTCCTCTAATATTTCATGTGTTTTAATTTTAATTCCATGCATTTGGCATGCTAGGGCAATCCATAATGTTGAATATCCGCCACTAGTTCCAATCTCGATAAATTCCCCTTTGGGTGCACTCGCAGCTAATAATGAGAGAAATTTTCCTGTTTCGGGAGGGACTTGCCGCAAACGCTTCAATCTGGGAGTTCCATCCTCTCTATCTCGTGAATCAATCTCTTCTAAGAATCTCATCCTATCTTTAACAATTTCAGAAACATTATGAAACATAATTTATATTTAAAGCATTTTAATTAATTTAATATATAAATTCAATCAATTGTCAATATAATTTAAATCTATGATAATAAAAGCGTTTTTCTTAGCAAGTATCTCAATTAATTGATGGTTTTACTTTTTCCCGTTCTGATAACTTTAAAGAGAGTTCTCTTTTTGAATCAGATAATTTAAATTGAATTTTTTTTAGATCCTCAATTTTTTCTAAAATTTTCCTTTCTGACTTAGTTAAATTCTTCTGTTGAGAAAGATAAATTTCTTTAGCAAAGGTTTTTTTCTCTTCAGTAGCACTACTTCTAAAGATTTTTATATATGCTAATTGCCTCTTACCCAATTTTTCTCTTTCTTTTGCAGTATCAATCTTTTCCTCAAATAACTTTTCATTTTCTTCAGCAAGTTTTTTTTCAATTCTAGCAATTTTTTTATGAATTTCTGCAATTTCTATTTGAATATCTGATATTTTTTCATTATAATTTGCATGATCCTCTTCAATTTTTAAGCCCATATCAGAATACTCTAAGAGTTCTTTAACTGCTATTTTATTTTTAATTAAATTTTTTGTTTTTTCGGCAAGATCTTTTTTAATATTTGCCAATTCAATACCTCTCTGTGCCAAGTCTTCCCTTGCTTTAGATTTACTAATTTGATTTTTTGCTATTTTTCTGGATTCTATTGCAATTTGTTTTTCATCTCTCGCTATTTTTATATTTTCATTTGCTATTCTATCAAGATTTTCAACATTTTCCATAAAAAATCATCCTCTAATTAGATTTATAGATATAATTAAAAAGAAGTAAGTTATGTATATATTTCATATTAAAAATACAATATTAATCATTGCATGAAGGTTATTTCTCTTCTAAAGTCCTAAAGTTTTTTTTAATTGCTTTAGATTCATTGTGTTTACTATATTTTTACCTTCTAACCATCCTCTCCTAGCCACAGATACACCATACTCCATAAATTTTAAATGATTAAGGTTATGGGCATCACTACCAATCGAAAAATTAATATTCCATTCTCTTGCCTTAAAACAATTGAGATCAGATAAATCTAATCGATCCGGAAAAGCATTTATTTCTAAAGATATCTTATGCTTTTCAGCTTCCTCAAATATTTTTGAGAAGTCAGAAATTGCTGGTGCTCTCTTGTTAATTATTCTTCCAGATGGATGACCAATACTATTCACATAATCATTATGCATAGCATTCACTATTCTTTTAATTAAAATTTGCTCATCTTGTTTAAAACCAGAATGAATACTAGCTACTACAAAATCCAAATCTTTTAAAGTAGTATTATTTATGTCTAAATTTCCGTCTGAATCTATATTAACTTCAACACCTTTTAAAATTCTAAAATCATCTAATGTACGATTTAATTTTTCAATTTCAGTCATTTGAGTCCTTAAATCCTCTTCATTTAACCCTCCCGCAATTTTTAGAGTCTTTGAATGATCGCATATTGCAATATATTCATAACCTAAGTTTTTAGCAGCTGTAGCCATTTCCTGAATTGAATTCGATCCATCACTCCATGTAGTATGCACATGCAAATCTCCCTTAATATCTCCAATCTCTACTAATTGTGGAAGCTTTTTGTTCTTAGCAAAATCAATTTCTCCACGATTTTCTCTTAACTCTGGTTGAATATAACTTAAACCCAATAATTCGTAAATTTCTGTTTCTTTAGCTCCCGCAATCTTTCTATTATCAACTAGGTTAAAAAGTCCAAATTCATTTAGCTTCATATTATTCTTTTTAGCTATTTCTCTTAATTGAATACTATGCTCCTTTGACCCTGTAAAATATTGAAGTGCAGAACCATAGCTAGAATCATCAATAATAGTTAAATCTACTTGAATATTATTGTTGAGAACAATTGTGCTTTTCATCTCTCCACTTGATAAAGCTGTCTTTTTTTCTGGTAATTTAGTAAAAACCTCCATTACTTCCTTAGGTTGTTTAGTAACTGCCAAAAGGTCTATATCTCCAATCGTTTCTTTCCATCTCCTAATAGAGCCTGCTATTTCAACAATAATAACCGCTTTTACTTCCTCTAATTTAGATTTTATACCTTTAGCAATGGGTAAGATATCTCCCAATAGAGATCTTTCTTGAGACGTTCTATATAGTTCAATTGCTTGAAGGAGATTTGCTTCCTTTTTCTTTCCAAAACCCTTAATATTTTTCAATTTACCGTTAATAATTGCTGTTTCTAACTCATCAACGCTCTTAATTGAGAGATTTTTATATAGGTTTTGTGCAATTTTGGGTCCAATTCCTTCTATTTTTAGCAAATCTCGCAATCCAGAAGGAATTCGATTCCTTAAATCATTTAAATATTTTAAATCTCCGGTTTCAATGTATTCTTGTATTTTTAATGCGATACTTTTTCCTACTCCCGGAATGTCATCCAATCTTCCATTTTTAAATATATTTTCAATATCCTCTGATAACATCTCTACATTTTGAGCAGCTCTTCTATATGCTCTTGGTTTATACTCTACTTCATTTATTTCCAGAAGTTCAGCAATTTCATAGAGTATATTAGCAATTTCTATATTTTTCATTTTAAACTTAACCTATTAATTGATTAAGATAAAAAATCTGTGATAAAATATTTTTTGAAAAGATTTAATAATTGATAACTTTCTATTATTTCTCAAATAAAGCATATAAAACTCTTGCAAAGCCATTAAAAAGCAAGGACAGTGAGAGCAAAATCACTAATACGAAATAACCGAAAGTAGGATAGAAAAGGACTATGAATGCAAATACGAAGCTAATAATACCAATAAGTATAAGAAGAAAACGGTATTGTTTTGTGAATTTTTCTACTAAAAGACCAATGGCTATCCCCGAGGCTCCGATAACAATAAAAATAAGCCCAAACAGATTGATTAAGAGTAATATCGAAATCGTGGGCTCAATTATAGTAATAATTATTACTGTAAGACTTATAATTATTTCTAATATACCTACAATAATTTTTAGACCTTTGGCAATTTTATTGAGTTTTTCATCAGCAAAAGCGCTATATAATCTCCCAATCCCAGCAAACAACAGAGCAATCGACAACAAGATTATTATTGATAATAATGCGGCACTTGAGAAAATAATCACTAATATCGATAATAGAATGACTATTAAACCAACTATTAAATTGACACCTTTTAAAAGATTCTCTTTTTCCATTTTAAATCATTACAGATAGTATATTATATTAGAATTTTAAGAAAGAATCGTTTAAAATTATAATTGGTTAATTTTAAAATATTAAGATTTATGTTTGAGATAATAATTCAATCAAGGCTCTTGGAATCTCTTTAAAATCATTTACCGCATAAAATTTGCCTCTTCCGGCATTTGCCAGCTCTCTGCATGTATCTATACCTCTATCAGCATCATTTTCAGCTGGCATCCCGATTACATGTAATTTAGGATACATTTTGGCTAGTTCTAAAGGATTTTCTCCCCGGTTATAGTTTCCATCAGAAATTAAAATCCCAAATTTATTTCTGGTTTTTTGCTTTACTTTATTTAATTCAGCTAATCCCTTTTCTAAGCCTATTGATATATTTGTAAATCCAACAGCTTCAGAATCCAGTATCTCATCAATAATTGAGATTACTGGTTTTTTTTCATCAATTTTCTTTAGAACCATTGCCGTAGAATTAAATAAAACTATCGCATAATCTTCCTTTTCCATGTTATAGGCTAAAACTGATGTTGTAAGAGCAGCATTCAATAAAAGTCTTCCATACATACTCCCACTCGTGTCAAGCACTAAAGCTATTTTCCTTTTCTGTCGCTTTCTTTTTATTCCATAAATATCCTTGTAGGTTAGAGTCTTGCTATATACTTTGAGTGGATTATGCTGGATTGTCTCATCTAAATCAAATTCTGGCATTCCAATTTGATAAAATGGAACGGTTTTCTTGTAATTTCCCCTGATTCCTTTACTTGTGATCTTTAAAGACATCCTAAGAATATTTTGTCTTGCTAACCTGCGAAAAATATATCGATATTTCTCAGAAATTGGACGTCTGATAAAAAAATAAACTTCAGCCATTGATGCTGCCGACTCTTTAGCTTTTTCAGCAAAAAAATTAACTCCTTCATCACAATCCAGAGCATCGGTAGCTGCATAGACATTCGATTTAAGTAAGCCCATTATAGCTTCAAGGTTTTTGTATTGGATGGATAAATAGGTTAATTCTTTTATTTGTTTATAATCTAATGTATTGGCTAAATGATAATAGTAATCGGGTTTTTTCTTTTTTTTTCTAATTATTTCATACCGTAAAATTTCATTATCTGGTATGCGCTCCGTAAGTCTTACATGTAATCGTTTCTTCTCAATCTCTTCTGAAAATTCTGGAGAGAAATCATCGATTATTGAAAATCCGCTTTATTTAACACCGAAAGAACTATATTTGTAATTATTTCTGTTTTTGATTTTGCTACTCCATCTTCTAATTCTATCTTATTATAAAGAGCCATAATAGCTTTATCAACCCAATTTTTAGAGCTATTTTGGTTCTCTGACTTTAGAATTAGATCAGCTAAATCAATAGCCCCCCTAATAGAACTCCCTCTGCGAATTGAAGTACTTTCTCTGGTAAATTGAACGATTTGCTGACATAATTTCGCAATCTTGTTATCATCTGAATCATTAAAATTGGCTTCTTGTTTTATTATTTGAATCTCTTCTTCGGAATTTTGATAATCTAACTGTATCCAAATAAATCTATCCATGAGAGCCTCACCAAGAACGGAAACTCCAATATGTGCGGCTGGATTTTGGGTAGCAATTACAAAAAAATTTTCTTTGGCATGAATAGTCTTTAGTTTAGGTATATCTAAAATTCCTTCATCTAGTGAAGTAAGGAGTGAATTTTGTGTACTTTCTGGCATTCGATTAATTTCATTTATGAATAAACACCCTCCATTCAGCATTGCTAACGGTAAGGGACCATAAACGTATGAGTCTTCCACATATCCCTTAGAAATTACTAATGGAGGGTCCCAATATCCAACAAGATTATGAGATAAGGTTTCTTCATTACAATCTATTCGATAAAAATGTGAATCAAAAAACGATGAAACAGCTCGAGCAATTGTTGTTTTTCCTACACCAACTGGTCCTTGGACTAAGATGTTTTTCCCCGCGGAGTGCGAGATAATGATTTTATCTAATTCTTCGGCTCTACCAATGATTTTATATTTTTGCTGGATATCCTCAATGATATCAAGAGCTTTAACCATAAGTAAAATAATGTATTATTTCTAAAAAATTATCCTAATTTTTTAACTATTCTTATAAATTGATACGAAACTGATGGTTATAATAATGCAAATTAAATATAACGGGAAATACCCGTCTATTATCATATCAATTGGTCGACTTTCAATCCATATTAGTTTTGGAGGCGGATAAAATGGACATTCCTTAGAGCCAATTCCAATAAGACCAATTTCTCCTTCATCTAATTGTAAGCAAATAGAAATCCCCTCTCCTTTAATATGTTTACTTTTAATCATCAATCATTCTTTTATGCCCTTCAGGACAGGTTCCATAGGTGCAATCGTAGAATCCTTCTTCCCATTCTTCTGTAGCATTGTAATGCTCCCAACAATAAATCTTATCGCATTCAGGGCAATAAGCATCTAAGCCTTCATATCCATGATATTGTTTCATGAACTCGTGCACTCCGGAAAGATTTTCGTCCTTCAAAATCTCGAATAAAATTATGCTAAGATCTCTTCTTAGGGATCTACTATGAGTGATTCCACGAAAAATTAGCGATTCATCCTTATCAAACCTCCCGTATCCTATCTTAAATTCAACTGCGATCCTCCCGCATACAGAACACGGCAATTGGTACATCGTTTCTGAAAGTTCTAAGACTTTTTGAGAAGGAAAATCATTTTCCCTTACAGGTTCAATCCTTTTATACTCATTAAAAAATGCGTTCCAACAGGTCTCAAAGACTACTTTTAAACGGGAAATCAGATTAGGTAATTTTACATTATCCAAAACATTGAATTCACTTATAGATTGCGTTAAACGACTTTTAGCAAAATATAAACATCCTTTTGACTCATCTAAATCATTTTCCCCTTTAGATACTTTTAGATTCAGCTCTTCCCAAGCCATAGTAATATGATAATAGCAATCCTTAATATTTGATATTGCTATCTCCGCGTAGGTTTGATCTAAAGTGGTATCGGAGCTTAAAATAGTAATTATATTATTAACAACATTTTGAAGATCTTGAATAATTACCCTAATTTTCCATATTCGTTCTAAATTTTGGTTAATAGCAGTATCTGACTTAAATTCATTCAATTCTAATATCCCCCTTGTCTATAAAAAACATGAAAATCCTTGTTAATAAATGAATCAGTTTAGTAATCATATGTTTAACTTTTCTTTCAAAGATAATCGTTTTACAAGAATATTTGCTGAAAAATGCTATATAAAGAAGGAAATTGTGGTAATGGTAAAAACTGAAGCAAATATAAAAGCATCATTGAGAATAGAATTGTTGATATCAACACAAAAAAATAATCTATTTTCTTAAACTTAACTGTAGTCAAATTGGTTCGCTTTTTACTAATCCCAAAGCACCTATTTTCCATTGAAATCGAAGTAACCTGACTTTTTCTCAAGATAGTTACTAATGTTGCTGCTAATCGTTCAAAGACTAATCTGTATGCTTTTTTAAAGGTATTTACCTTTTCCAGACCGAATCCCCGCGCTTTTTGGGCTAAAGCAACCGTTCTGGCCTCTTCTTCAATAAGAGGGATATATCTAATGCCAACCATAAAAGAAAAACAGTATTTATATGGAATTTTTAAACTTATCAAGGCATATACAAAATCTTTCATCGATGTTGTATTGGAAAAAATTATTGCAGAGGAAAACAAGGTTAAAACTATAAATAAAGCCTTAAAGGCATAGTATACTGCTAATCGCCTGATAGGTAAAAATTCTAAATTAAACAAGTAAAAGAGTATAGTTTCTTGATTACTTGGAATAGCATTAAAGAAAATGTTTAAGAGAACACTAAAAATTAGAATAATAATCATAAATTTTAGCTTTCGAAATAAGTTTTTAAAAGTAATCCCACAACATAGCGCAAGAATTATAATACTAAAAGAAATAATTGAAAGTAGAATTAAGCTACTTATTAAAAAAATTATGATTGTTAAATAGATCAGAAATATTATCTTTGAAATAGGATTAAGCTTATGCATTAAAGAATTCCCTGGTGTATAAGCAAAGATAAATTTTTTGTGATCTAAGGATTTGTTTTTATTTTTCAATTAGTCTCTTATCTCCTCCAATCGCTTTTCAACATTTTCTAGCAAATTAATGGGTCCCAGACCACTATGCTTCTTAAAATAATTATCTTTTATATCGTAATCTCTTAGTGAACCATTTTTATCCAATTCTATAATTCTTTTTGTATATTTTAAAAGCATATGATAATCATGGGACGAAATAATAATCGTTTTTCCTCGTTTATTTTCAATAAATAAGGTTTCAATCAATGCATCTATAGTTCTTTGGTCTTGACCAATAAAAGGCTCGTCTAACAAAATGATTTCGGGATTATATACAAAGATGGAACTTAAGTTTAGCCGACGTTTTTGCCCCCAGCTTAATTTATACGGATTTTTATTGAGAGTCTCATTACCTATAAGTCCATTTAATTTTTCTAAATATTTTTCACTAATTTTATCCAAAATACCAAAATTTTTTGGAGCATAGAGGATTTCATCTTTTATTGATGAATTGAATATCATAGTCTCTGGGTTTTGAAAAATAAAGCCAATATTCCTAGCGTAATTGAATGAATCCAGCTTTTCAATGCTTTGATTCTTATAAAATATTTCTCCTGAAGTGGGTTTATACAAATTTGCTAATAAATAAAGCAATGTGGTTTTCCCTGAGCCATTTGGCCCAACTAAACCAATAAAATCTCCTTTTTGTATCTTAATCGAGAGGTTATTAATTGCGATAATACCACTATTTGGATATTTAAATGTTAAATCTTTAGTCTCTAATATTATATCATCATAGTGTGTAAAGTTTTTCATTTCTTTGATATCAGAACCTTCCCTTTTAGCATCTTTATGTGATTCAATATAAAGATTATCAAATTCTATTATTTCTTGATAGGATTCATACTTCTCAAGTGCTTTAGGATGGATTTCTTTATTTATTATAATTTCTCGTAATCCTAATAATTGCTCTCTATTTAATTTCGGAAGATGATCAATAAATTCTTTAAAATTCATAGGATTTAACTTGAGGCTGTTAAAGTTAAATTTTTGTTTATAGTCATTAAATATATCAAATAACCAAGGTACTCGTAGATTACAGTCTTTCAATTCATTAAATTGATAGGCAAAAAGATTATTGATTCCTCCATTAAGAACAAGTTCTCCTTCTTCATTGAGAACTATTATTTTATCTGCTAAGTTCATAACTCTTGATAATCGATGTTCAACTATAATTATAGTTATTGCATAATCTTTTGATTGCCTTAATTTGTTTAAACGGGATAATAATAAACTTTCAGAATTTCGGTCTAGAAAAGCGATGGGCTCATCTAGGATTAGAATCCGTGGTTTCATAGCTAGAAATGAGGATAAGATTACTAGTTGTTTTTGTCCTCCGCTTAGTTGATCGGTTTCTCGATCTAAAAGGTGATTTATTCCCATTAATCTGGAAACATCTTCAACTGCTTGTTCAATTTTTTCTTTAGAGTAATTTAAGTTTTCTAATCCAAAAGCAATCTCATCTCTCACTTTAAATGTTGTTAATTGATCTAAGGGATTTTGTTTTACTACTCCAACAATCCTCGATAGATCTATGAAATCATAATCCCAGATATTTTTTCCAAAAATTAGAACATCTCCTTTCATCAATCCCTTGATTCTCCAGGGAATAATCCCACTCATGGCATAAGTTAAGGTGGATTTGCCACTTCCGCTCGGTCCAGCTAGAACTAAAGTTTCTCCTTCCTTGAGACTAAATGTTATATTTTTTAAGGAAGGGTTTTCTTTTTCTTTATTTCCATATATAAAAGAAAAATCTTTAAAGCTGAGAGCGATATTATTTTGTGGAATTATCTCCATCACATCCCTTTTAAAAGGTTGTTGGGACTCCTGCTTTTATAAGATAATTTTTTATCGCTCTACCTAATATTCCAACAATAAAAATCCCGGATATAAACGCAAAGATAAAGGCTAATGCCCATAAACTCCAGTGTAAATACCATCTCTGATTGATTATCCAAAAAAAAGGCGCTTGAAAGAAATTTCCTAACCCTCCCGCAATACCCCATCCTAATTTGGTTTCACCTTCGCCCAATTTTTCCATAAGAAAGAAACCTTGTACTAAAAAGAATGCTTCCATAAAATTCACAAAGATTATGATTATGCCCCATGGATCCCCCAATAAAAATTCAATTAATCCTTTAGAAAGCATTGTAAGAAATATATTATACTTCTTTTTTGTTAAACCGTAGACTATAGATGCCCAAATAACATGATGTCCACTTACTAACTGAGTGCCTCCTGTAAAAGGGTACCAGACCTTAATTAATAAGCTAAACGGTATTAGACTAGAGATTATACCTCCTAATACACCAATAATAAATGAATATGTTAAATCAAGATTGGTTATTTTCTTCTTATCTATAAAACCTGTTTCTTTATAAGTATCTTGATAATATATAGATTCCTGATTTTCATCTACATCTTGTTCAGCTAGCTTTTTTTCTTTCAATTTTAACAATCACTTTAAGTTTATAATAATTTTACTTAACATTTGAACAGAATATTGGGAACTATATTCTCCATCTGGGATAACTGATTGGTCAATAACAGATCTTAGTGGTCCCTCTCCGAAAAGTGGGGCACCGTCTTCTTCATATGCTATAATAACCATACCGGAATTGTCTTCTGCAATAGAAAGATTTAACGGTTTTGGTGAATGATAGAGATCTCTTGCCCAGAATTGAAAAGTAAGTTCCGAAGAATCTTGATCGATTAGATCTTCTGCCACTAAAATGCTCCATAATGATACTCCAGAATATATTACATCATATTCTGTCTCAAAACTATTCATTATATGAAAGGTTTTATCAATATATTGTTCATATTTATCAGACTTCAGTTGAGATATACTTATAGTAACCTCTCTATTCACTCCTTCGCCTTGAATTGTGATTGAATTTGGATCTTGAAATAAATCGGCATCTAATTCCACCACTGCAAATAAAAATAACCAAAAAATTACCATTCCAACGATAACTGAGGCAATGAGTATATAGAAGTTCCTAGTTTCCATTTTTCCAGTTTGGATTCAATTTATTTTTTTAAATTTAATTACATAAATAACAATTGTTAAGATGGATATAGATAAAACAAGGATTTCAAGATTAAACCCCCAAATCATTTGTTCGGGTTCCCTTAAATCCAAAGCATAGGTCCATGATATAGCATGGTCCTCATCATGACTGTCATTTAGGATTGCTATATTAAATTTATAGATCTTTTTTTCAGTGAACTGCACATCATAGATTTCATTTGTATTCAATCTTCTTTTCATTTCAAGAGTGTAGGATCTACTATCATTTGTATAAGCCACATTAATATTTTTAGCCTCAGGATCTCCCTGAACCCAACCATCCTCATTAAAACAATCATCGCCGCATAAATGTTCTTCTCCAGGAGATATGGAATCTTGATATATCCACCTCCATGCATCTACACTTCCATTTCCCATGTGAAGTGTATTCATATCGGTGACATAATAAGCTGAAAAATTGATAGTATTTATGTCCCAGCAAAAAGCGATTCCATCTTGATCAGGAGGAAAATCATATCCAGGCGAATTATCTTCCCATTGACATAAAATATAAAGATAATCGTTATTCATCACAAATGAAATATTTAGGCTATAGAGTTCTGGAATTTCTTCTCCAACTCTAATTTCAGCTAGCATTAATTTTATTGGATTCGCAGTTTCGGTCCAAAATAGCTCGGACGGAACGCCATCAACAACTAATTCTGCATTGGAAACGATAGGTACATCAATATAAGTTATTCCATGATAATCCGAGCAATCACCATCTCCAGGATATGCTATAACGTTGGAGATGTAGAATAAAGAAACGAGACTTATAAAAATCACAATTAGCATGCTATTTAACTTTATTTGTTTCAATTTAATCACTATTTTTTCGAATTAACAATAAAATTTTAACGTTTGGTATACATAAAAAATAAAAAAAAATGGAGATTTATGGATTTGTAGTAATTTCGATTCTATTTATCATTTTGATTTGATTCGATCGTTCTCTACCCGGTATGATCAGTATATATGGACCATGCCCAAACCCACACGTTTTAATAGCAGGCCATGCAGGATTAGTAGCAGTAGATGTACCGTCATATTCTCCTAAGATCTGAAGTTCATAGGCTAAAATAATAGGTAAATCGTCATATACATCAGGAAGAGGTATTCCAGGATCACCAACACCTGTAGAATTGACATAATCCCAGTAATCAGAATTCCAATCTAACCCATTATACACTTCGGTTTGATTTAAACCACGCTTCGAGGGTTTACCATGAGGTGCGGCCCAGTTATCAGCTGCATATGCCTTTAATTCAAAATCTACGGTATCATCAAGTCCTACCCAGTCACATAATATTGATAAATTTACTCCTGCATAATATCTGTTCAAACTCCAATCATCAGTTCGATCATAAGAATAAGTATAACCATATTTATAGGAAAGAGCGGTAACATTATTTGGTTGTAAAGAAAGTTGTAAAACATCATCAACATAGATATCTAAGGTCCAATTACTAAGGACATTAATTTGTTCTAAATTGTAAATACGTGCATCCATCCCTTCACCTACTAATGTAAAATTGCCGAATTTTTCGCCTAGAGGTGAATCAGCTAACCATTGATTATTTGCTGCGATAGCAATCATAATATTTTCCTCACCATCATACATTTTCTCTAAGAGATCACCTGCTGTGGTTTTGAATACATTTCTTTGTCCATAAGTATCCTCCACAGAAGCAAATTCAATTTCTCCTGGAAAATAAGTATGATATTGATCGAAGATATCTGTTATACTAATACCTGTGATCGGTATATCCGTTTCTGGATCGATTATTGTCATCAGTTCTATTCCAGTATCGTAAGCACTTGCTTGAGCATTTTGATATACATCTATTGCTTTTAAAATATCTTCAAAATAGATTTTTACATCACTATGCGTTTGATTATTTAAGATTAAATATGTGGAGTTTGGAGCAGTGCTCCAGTCT
>Ga0307433_1000853_pt1 | contig 19787 bp, 18 predicted proteins | sample SalMarWE160210MG_FD_202166 | JGI IMG/M metagenome (GOLD analysis project Ga0307433, IMG submission 202166) | Salt marsh sediment microbial communities from the Plum Island Ecosystem LTER, Massachusetts, United States - WE1603-210 | ecosystem: Environmental > Aquatic > Marine > Intertidal zone >... | reverse complement strand
ACATGGTATCGATGCCCAAGGACTCGGCTAAATCTTCATTGTATGAAATAGCTATAAACCTTCGCCCTATGAGGGAATTTATCAGTCTATGGGAAAATACCATTATAAGGACCAGGAAAAATAGAGTGAAATAATACATGGGGAGGAGGGAGGCGAAGGTTAATCGGCCTCCCCATGGTAAAGGAACCGGGGAGGGTCTGGGCATGCCTGCCAGTCCGTTCGCGCCGCCTGTAAGATCAACCCAGGCCACCAGGACCACTCCCACAATAACCGAGAACCCGAGTGTGACCAGAATAAAATAGGGACCTCTAAGCTTGAGTGCGGGTATACCAATAAGGAATCCGGACAGTCCTGCTATAAATACAGAGGCGAAAAAAGCGGGCCAGAAACCCATGTTAACCTTAACCGTTAAAAGACCGAATGCGTAAGCACCTATTCCGAAAAAGGCGGCCTGACCCAATGAAAGCTGGCCGGTGTAACCGTATATGATATTTAAGCTGAAGCACATGATGGTCCATATACAGATCAGGATAAGCATGCTCACCAGGTAACCCCCGGCCATGGGGGGAATCACTATGGCCAGGATCAGGGCCGGCAGCCAGGCTGTTGCTTTAGTAAATAATGGCATCTTCAAGGTCTCCATACCTCCCTGCCGAGCAGGCCTTTAGGCCGGAATAAAAGGGTCAGAATCATTATTCCGAACACAAAGGTCAGACTGTAGGTGGCACTGATATAGCCCGAGGCGAGACTTTCTACCAGCCCAAGTATAAAGGCTCCCAGCACGGCTCCGGCAATGCTTCCCATCCCTCCGAAAACCACGGCCGAAAAGGCCACAAGCAGCGGCCCCATACCCATAGTGGGTTCCAACAGCACAGCGGGCCCGATAAGTACGCCGGCGATTCCGGCCAGTCCCGTGCCTATCATAAATGCCAATGCCGAGACAGAGGTCACCTTGATACCGCAAAGCATTGCCCCTTCCCTTTGCTGTGCCGTGGCCTCAAGCGTAGCACCGATCATGGTCTTCTTTATAAATATCTGTAAGGCGATCATGACAACCAGGGTGCCCAGAATTACTATGATACGCTGGAGGGGGAGGGCAAAGGGGCCGAAGGTTACCACATGGCGGCTATAGGGGACAACAAACCACTTGGTCTCCGTGCCGAAGAAGAAGAGGGCAGCGCCTTCAATGATCATTAAAAGCGCCATGGCAGCCACGAACAGGTTGACCTCCGGGACGTCGCGCATGGGATAAAAGATAAACTTATACAATAAGAGTCCTAAAAGTGCCAATGCCATGGTAGCGAGGATAAGGGCCATCCAGTAGTTCATGCCGAAGGACATGACCATGTAAAAACCAAAATAGGCTCCGATCATATAGAGATGGCCCTGAGCGAAATTGGGCACATTAAGGATGCCGAAGACCAGGGTAAGTCCTGAGGCCAGCAGGATATAGATACATCCTTGAGATATACCGTTTAATATGTATTGACAGAATTCTACCGCGGTAACCACCTCGATTCTATGTCAAAGACAGCCTGAGGATTATTCCAATACTTCTCTAGGTACCTGGAGTTCCCGGATAAGCTTATAATCACCATCCCTTATCTCAAGGAGAAAGTCGGGGGCCCCGTAGATCAAACCGTTTTCCAGCACATCAGTGTTAGGGAAGATTAAAGGCAGGTTTCCCTCCTGGAGGGCTTTTGGGGCGGCCTCGCGTATGGCGTACGGATCCGTGATAGTATCCGCGATCTCCATGGCCCTGGCCACCATATACACGACCCCATAGATGTGCGCTCCAGGTTGTGCCGGTATATAGCCGTAAGTATCCTGGTATTGTTTGAGATATCCGGTAAGGAAACCTTCCTTATCCTGCTCTGGGTGAGCCTGGTAAAACATCCACTGTGTGGCCTCCACTAGAGAGCCTTCCAGCCTGTCAAGACCCACTATCTTTTCGGCTTTTTTGCCCCAGTCGGAGTTAAGAAAAAATTTGCCCTTGTAGCCGATGTCAAGGGCATGGGAAGCGGCAAGGGCCTGGGGGTCTTCGTACAGGCTCAGAAAGATGATATCGGGCGACTTGGCCTTAAATTTGGTCATAATGGAATGGTAATCCGTCATAGCCTTGCTGTCGATGGTCTCAAATCCAAGGACCTTTCCCCCGAGGCTTTCTAGTTTGTCCACAAATCTCTTGGCCCAGGAGGAATAGGCTTCATTCACATCGGCAACTATACAGGCCTTTTTATATCCTCTTTCTATACAGGCTTGGGCCATGGGATCCCCCCAATAGATTGCGGGAAGCCGTTCCTGGAAATAAAGGGAATTTCCTTTCTTACGGGAGAGGTCTGAGGCCGACATTCCGCAAAAAAGGACACCCGATTGCATATTGATTTCCTGACAGGCCCAGGTTGCAGGGGTGCCGAAAGGGCCGAATATTACCGGGACATTGTGCATTTCCACGAGCCTTCTCATGCCCGCCACACTCTTGGCGGGATCTCCGCCGTCGTCATAGCTGACCACTTCCAATCTCCAGCGCCGGCCATTGACCAGAATGCCGGGACCTTTCCCTAATGTCCCCTTCTCATTTATATTCTTTACAGCCAATTCAACGGAACGAAAAACGCTCAAACCAAAGTAGGCATTGAGGCCACTATGCGGACTGAGTGCTCCCACCTTAACCGTCTTTAACTCCTGTGCCAATAATATGTGAGAGCAGGTCATTGTAGTTAGGATCGTTAAGATAAAAAACGCAAGTATCCTCTTCATATTTCCCCCTTTATTACCCCATAATCGCAATAGAATTCGATTGCCTCGCTTTTCTCCCCGGACCTTTTCCATGTGTCGTAATACGGCGAACTCCCTTTCCAGTTCCTTATAGCAATCTTCACAAAGTGTTTGCCCCAGGTACTCCTTTTCTTCTCCCGGATCAATTTCAGAACCGCAGCGGTCGCACTTCATAAGTTATCCTTTATCTAAGTTTATGCATCAGCTTCCTTACACCGTCCTCTATGGGGTCTCTTCCTACCCCGGGCGAATAAGGGGACTCGAGCATGGCCAGCCTGTGCAGGGGCACTTTCTCAGCCATGGCCAGAGATAACTCATTGATTGTGCCCCTTATTGTCTCATCCGAGATAACCTGAGCTCCCACCAATGTCTTTGTCCGGCGATCAGCAATGAGCTTGTAGTGTAAGACCTTGTTTCCTAAATGAGGGCGGAAGATAGGCCCGCTGACCGTGGTGGCTACGACATCCATTTCCTTCTCCCGGGCAAGTCTCTCGGTAAAACCCGCGGCGCCTATCTGATTGCCAAAGATCTCAATAACAAAGTTCATTATAGTGCCTTCATAAGGGATGGAATTGCCTTTAACCAGGTTTTCACCGGCAATTGCGCCTGTTTTGCTCGCGGTGGTAACCATCAGACGTCGGGTCTTTGATTTGGTAATCATATCCCAGTTCTCAAGGCAATCACCGGCCGCGTAGATATCAGGATCACTGGTCTGCAGATACCGGTTCACCAGTATGCCTCCGGTTTCTCCTATATCAATTCCCGCCTTTGCGGCTATCTCTACATTAGGTCTGGCCCCGGTAGTCAGAAAGACAAGGTCTGCTTCCAGTTTCCTGTCAGGGAGAGTGATGCTCTTCATCCCCGACCCATTCTCTATACCGGTTATTACGGCAGACAGGATTAACTTGATTCCCTTGTCTTGCATCACCTGCTCGACCCTGCTTGCCATATCCTTGTCCAGGCCTGCCGGCAAAATACTTTCCATCATATCCAGGAGAAAGACCTTGTGATACCCCCTGGCAATGAGGGCCAGGGTGATCTCGACACCGATCGCCCCCGCCCCGATAACGGCAGCACTGGAATACTTGGGAATAATATTGTCCACGGCCCTGCCGTCCGCTATGTTTGTGCTGATAGTGAATTCATTTTTGCCGTTAAGACCGGGGATAGGCGGTACGGTAGGAACGGTCCCGGTGCATAAAAGCAGCTTATCATAAGGATAGCTCCGGTCACCTGCTATAATGCGCTTTTCTTGCCTCAGGATATCGGTAACCTCGGTGTTCAAATGGATATCTATCTCTCTATCCTCAAAGAATTTGCCGGGATAGAATATATCATCCCACCGGACAATCCCTTTAAGGACGAAGGGTGGTTCACATGGCGCGTAACCGATCTCATTCTGGGTGCTGAATATATCTATCTGTGCTTCATCGTCCAGACGCCGGATCCGCCCCGAGGCGCTTCTGCCGGAGGCGCCGGCACCGATAATGCATATCTTCATGCCTATCTATCTCCTTGTTGCCAAGACATGGTCAGCCCTTGACACTGGACAAATTAGCAGTGTTCTTTGTCCAATGTCAAGGGCTGACCCCATTGATTTCATAGGACGTTCTACGTTTCTTTTATTTGTTGCTCATTGCACCCTGACTTCATCCTAATTATTATTTCCAATAGTTATTCGGTCTAATTCAGCCCTTACTGCAAGCCCTACCTTTTCTATTAAGAAAGGCTTTTTGATATAGGTTCTTGCTCCCAGTCTCTGGGCTTCCTTCACTCGCTCTGTTTCCGCATAACCGCTAACTAAAATGGCTTTTTGCCCAGGTCGAAGTTTTAGCATCTCCTTATAAGTACTATATCCATCCATTCCGGGAGACATAATCATGTCAAGTATTACTAAATCACAAAAATGATTTTTACAATATTCCACAGCTTTTTCCCCACTTGAAACAGTAGTCACAGAATAGCCCAACATAGTTAATATTTTAGAGGCTATCACTCTCTGTTCTTTAATATCATCCACAACAAGGATAGATTCTCCCTTGCCAGTATATTCTTTAATAGGCAATTGAGATTCTGGTTGTGCCAATGCTTTGCTTGTCATTGGAAAATATAAAGAAAAGGTGGTTCCTACGCCCTCAATACTGTCCATGTTGATAAAACCCTTATGATCCTTTACAGTATTCCAGACCACAGCCATACCAAGACCTGTTCCGCTCTTACCCATGACCTTTTTTGTGTAAAAAGGTTCGAATATATTTTCCTTATCCTTTTCTAAAATACCCATTCCTGTATCAGATATAGTTAAAACAGCATAATTTCCGGGTTCGATGGCTTCATAAATATAAGTAGCTTCATTTATTTCAAGATTTTGGGTTTTAATGATGATTTTTCCTCCTTCAGGCATGGCTTCAGCAGCATTGGAAACAAGATTGGTAATGGTCTTCATGAGATGAAAAGGGGATCCAAGGATGTTCCATAGATCCTCTTCCAGGCATACTTCTATGTCCGCGCCCGGATGATATATCTTAATTCTTTCAAACTCAGGGCTTGTAATACATTCACTCACAATATAATTAAGGTTTAACACTTCCTCGACAGGGACCCCTCTTCTTGCGAGAGTCAGAAGGTCCTGTACCATCGCGGCAGCCTTCAAGCCTGAATTTTTCATAATCTCCATAGGTTCTCTTAATGGACTAGTTTTAGGAAATTCCATTAGCAGTAGTTCAGGATAGTTGATTGAGGCTGCCAGGACATTGTTCAAATCATGTGCCACTCCTCCGGCAACACTTCCGACAAGCTCCATTTTCTTTGCCTGCTCAAGCCCGGCCTCAAGCTTATTCCTTTCCTCCAGGGAACTTTTCAATTCTTTGTTTGTCTGCTCAAGTTTTTGTTTTTGCGTATCCAGGGTTTTAATAAGCTCAACTAACTGGTTATGAAATGTGGCCATTGTTATAACGATTATTCCGGCACAAATGATCATCATAAAAATACCTGTTAACCATGAACTGACAGAATTCAAATAGACCAGGATATCGAAGTCAAAGGTTATAACACCCTGAACGACTCCGGCGCCAATAACACCGATAGTTGCGATGCTGAGTATTGCAGACAGGATACCCGCTTGGATCCCCAAAAGAATAGTTGAAAGGATACAGAAAGCAAAAAGCACGGAGACGCCGTATCCAGGAAGTCCCCATGCTATTAATCCTGCTGTACCCAAAATAAATGTTGTGGCAATAATGATCAAAGCCCTTACGAGAAACGGCAGAAATCTGTTGCAGATCGCTGTTCCTAAAATCAACAGATAAAGAATGATATGAACATACATTATGTTCTGCCAACCTACAGACAATGCCCTGGAAAGAGAAGCCATAAGGGCAAAAAATCCAAGAACAGCCAAATAACGAATGCCGCGAGTAAGCTGCTTTTCACGAATCTCATTTATTACATCAAGGCATGTGTGCATAATCAACCTCACCAATCCTCCCCTGACTCCAGGGTATTTTTGATAATTTCGATTATAGATTTTATAAGTATAACTGATTGGGCTTTTAAGAATCTGCATTGGTTACACAGGCTGGATACGAGATGGTCTTTTGTGAGATACATGACAGGATCTCCCTTAATCTCGGAGGTTACGAATATTATTGTGTTTTAAATCTTGAGAATGAATGTGAAAGAATAATTATAACTAATTTATCATATTATATCTAAAAAATCAATAAAAATTCCTATTCAAGCTTCTCTATCTATGACTTTACAGATTCCACACCTTTCATGCCTTTGAATTGTTTATCTCCTGTGAGGGATTAAAATCCAAGCTTCTGGGCTGTCATATGACCGTCATCGGTCGAGGACCTTGAGTCCCTCGACCTTGCTCGGGATCCTGAGTTTATCGATAGAATGGAAAAAGATGTTTGATGCCCGCTCTGTAAGATCTTATAGCGAGATTGCAGGGAAAGAAGCTCTTACACGTGCCAGGGTCACCCAGATCATGAATCTGCTGAAGTTTGAAGACCCTCATGATAGTCTGAATCTGTCCAGCGTCTCTTTTCGCCGGCGCCAATCCGGAAGGCAACGCATGGCATCTAAATCCGGGGTGCTCTATACCCCTTTGAAAGGATCAAAGGCTGACAAAAAGTCGAAAGATTTGGTATTTTTTCAGCATCTTCAGTTTTTTTCTCAAGCTTCTCTCTAGGGTAGTAGAAATCAAGAATTGAGATATTGAATTATAAAACAGCGTCCCGCCTTCAACTCCTTTCCAGATACTTGACAAAGAAGGATGCGGGGATTATTTTATATATAATTCGTTAAATGGCGAAATATGAGGTGAATATGTTTGAATTCATGAATATCACGAAAGCTCTGGCAGACGAAAACCGTGTCCGCATTCTATTGGCCCTGAACGGCCACGATGAACTATGCGTGTGCCAGTTGATCGACATGCTTCAACTGGCGCCATCCACGGTGTCAAAGCATCTGTTCATTCTGCGTAATGCACGACTTGTCCGTGGCCGTAAGCAAGGACGCTGGATGCATTATCGCCTGAACACAAACGGCTCGCCGCCCGCAGTAGCAGGTGCTGTGGAATGGATGACACGATCGGTAGCTGAAGACCCTTTAATCCAGCAGGACGATGCGAGATTGAGGGAAATTTTGACGGAAGCGACGGCATTGAAATGCGGTGCGTAGCTTCCATACCTTCTAATTTCAGAAGCTGATCGAAAAAGAAGCATCTTAAGCTCTTTCTGAGGTAAACAACGATATCTGAATTATTAGAAAAACAATTGTCATTTTTAGACCGGTTTCTAACCGTGTGGATTTTTCTGGCCATGTTTGCAGGGGTGATCGGGGGATATCTGTTCACCGGCATTCGTGACGTAATCAACTATTTCCAAGTGGGAACCACCAATATCCCCATTGCCATTGGCTTGATTCTGATGATGTATCCCCCCTTGGCTAAGGTAAAATACGAGCAACTGCCTCAGGTCTTTCGCAATAAGAAGGTGCTAACGTTATCGCTGGTGCAAAACTGGATCATCGGTCCTGTTCTGATGTTTGTGCTGGCAATCGCATTTCTTTCCGGTCACCATGAGTACATGGTCGGTTTGATCCTCATTGGGCTTGCCCGCTGTATCGCCATGGTGATCGTCTGGAATGACCTGGCTGCTGGAGACCGTGAATACTGTGCCGGACTGGTGGCTTTCAATTCTATCTTCCAGGTCCTGTTCTTTTCAGTCTATGCCTACTTCTTCATCACCCTGCTTCCCCAATGGTTGGGGCTACAGGGCATGGTGGTCGATATCTCCATCGGCCAGATTGCCGAAAGCGTCTTCATTTACCTTGGAATTCCCTTCATCGGCGGAATGGCCTCCAGGTTTATCGGGTTGAAAAGCAAAGGTAAGGACTGGTACGAGCACAATTTCATTCCCAGAATCAGTCCTATCACTTTAATTGCGTTGCTTTTCACTATACTGGTGATGTTTTCACTCAAAGGCGAACACATCGTGCAACTTCCTTTGGACGTGGTGCGCATCGCCGTCCCACTGTGCATTTATTTCGTAGCGATGTTTTTCGTATCGTTTTACCTCTCAATGAAGATCGGGGCCACCTATGAACAGTCCACCACGCTGAGCTTCACGGCGGCCTCCAATAATTTCGAGCTTGCCATTGCCGTGGCGGTGGCGGTGTTCGGCATCGACTCCGGGCAGGCTTTTGCTGCGGTAATCGGCCCGTTGGTGGAAGTGCCGGTGTTGATCAGCCTGGTCAATGTGGCATTCTGGTTCAAGCGAAAGTATTTTCCTTATGCGGTCAACACGGTCACTGGGGTTTGCCATGTAAATCGTTTTGAAACATAGACATTTAAATCAGTAACGAGCGAAATGGAGTTTATGCAGACAGGCTCGTGTCTTATGCGGGTCAATCCGTCCAACGGTATACCCTTAAAAAAGAAAGGAAATTGAAATGGAGCAAATCCTTAGAAGTTTCACGCTCGATTTTTTTGGAAAAGGGGAACACAAGGTATCGCCGGAAAAGTTTTTTGAGATGGAAAATTGTATTTTGTTGGATGTCCGGTCAAAAGAAGAAGCAGGTTCCATCTCTATAAAAATGGATTTTCACTCTAATGTGGAATGTATAAATATACCGATTAACGAAATCCCTGATAGACTTCACGCAATACCAAAAAGGAAATCTATTGGTGTTTTTTGTTCTTCAGATGTCAGGGCAGCTATTATCTATGCTTATTTACTGTCAAAAGGATTCTCGGATGTCCGTATTGTTGAAGGCGGATATTATGCTTTAATAGAAGCACTGAAGCCGGGCAAGGTGCTTAAAGCGGTTCAGAGTAAAATGTGAGGGGCAATACGTAGATGACCAATTTGATCATAGCAGGCTTCCTTATTTTAGTTGTAGCTGTCGCCATGACCATGGTGGGCAAAGGGGGTGGTAATTTTTATGTTGTCATTTTGGCAATAGCCAATATCCCTATGCACGAGGCAGCGACCACCGGGCAGTTTATTCTTTTTTCGGCTTCTATTGCGGCAATGTTGATTTTTCAAAAGAATAGGTCTGTATCATGGACATTGGCTGTCTTACTTGGAACATTTACAGCTGTATCAGCATTGGCAGGAGGCTATTTTTCTCATTTATTCAGCGGCTTTTGTTTAAAAATGATATTCGCTGTTATGCTGTTGATAGCCGGAATGGTAATGCTTATCCCTGTTTCAGAGAATAAAAATATCACAAAAAATAAGCATGTTGGAATCATAAATATTAAATCCAGCAGTGAAATATATAGTGTTAACTTATTGATTGCAGTGCCGATCACTGTTTTGACAGGCTTTTGCTCTGGTATGGCTGGGGTATCAGGAGGGTCTTTTCTGGTTCCGTTAATGGTGTTGGCCTGTGGTGTTCCTATGCATACAGCAGTTGGAACAGCTTCCACATTAATAGCGGGGACTGCTTTCATGGGTTTTACAGGACATGCTCTTCAGGGAGATTTTAATCCTTTATGGGCTATTCCGTTAGCATTTATTACAATTATCGGAGGAATACTGGGTGGAAAGTTTGCATTAAAAACAAAACCTAAGCATCTTAAAAAACTATTTGCCTATACGAATTGGCTTGCAGCTCTATTTATGGTTGTTAACGCACTTCAATCAAAAGGAGTTATATAAAGATAGCATGCATAACCGGTTGCAGCGGATGATGTTCTGCCGCTGCGGAACCGGACAGCTCATTCATTCAACAATAATTATCCTGTTCGTGAGGTGCGGCCAGTTTTCACTTATCAAATGGAAAATGGGGACGTCTATAAGTTTATTGGTCCTTGTCCTTTACCTCTTACAATGTAAACTTATAATCTTATAGATGTCCCCCTATTCATCGTGGTTGACTAGATTGACTAAGTTTCTCTTGTCAATATAGTCAACCACGTCCCCTATTCACAGTCTTCCGAATCCCTCTATGTTGTTTTCAAAGATCAAGCTCCTTAATAGCGTCTTTCCTGTTGCCGTCCCAAAAAAAGCATGGTGCTTATCCTTGGCTATATCAATCCCGATAATCAGATGCTCTTCCGAACCTCGAATCTCTTTCTTTAATTGACGAAACTCTTCAAGTCTGATACTCTCATCTACATTCATTTGAGACCTCCTGTTTAAGTTAGTTGGTTTTGGTAATCTTCTTTACTTAACAGGAGGTTTTTTATTTGGGTAGCTATTAAATAATTTTTTTCTATGTTATATAGGGGAAGATAACCTATTGATCTTTTAATATATAACGTCCATGAAATTATAGCTTTTATTTTTGAAAAGGGGGACGTGAAATAGGGGATGTACCTCAAAATATCAATTGGTAATCTATTTTGGAATGTTGATTTCGGAGAAGAAAAATTATATGGGCATTACGCGACGTACTTCAAAAAATGAAAATAGGCGATTAATCGATAATTCGAAGTACGTCCCTTATTCTTCACCAATGCAGAAGTAGGTAAAATACCCGATTAATAGGTATTGGAACTATTTTCAGTACCTATATATGATTTCCTTTATTAAGTTATTTATAGTATAATTAATCTACAAATATGATCATGAGATAACTTAATGATCCTATTTTACAAGAGGAAGGTCAGCGCTTGATTCACAGGTTATAAATCCACGGTTACTCACCCTGCTGCTGATGTATATGCATCTCACCGGTAATAATAAAAGGAGGAACCAAATGGAACAATCAAAATATGAAAAATATATCATAAGGGACCTGTGGCATAAGTCATATCCTACCGACTTCCATGCCGAGGTCACAAAACCGGTTCTCGGTCTAAGAAAGGATGAGGGTGGAGCTTCCGGCCATCCTCCCTTTACATTAAGCTGGGTGCCGATAACAGAAGCCTTTTTAATGGCGCCACAACCTCATGTACATGACTGGGACGAGTTTCTCATGTTCATCGGTGGAGATGCTACCAACATGTTAGACCTGGGGGGTGAAGTCGAACTGTCTTTAGGTGATGATGAAGACCACCTGGAAAAGTTTGTCTTCACAACTTCCACGGTCGTTCATCTTGTAGGAGGATTGTGGCATTGCCCGCTCAATTTCAAGAGAGTAAATGATCCTGCCAAGCCTATAATTTTCACGAACCTGATGTTTACATCCGAATACACCATGACAATGGCAAAAGCCGATAAATAATGATTACAAGGTGTTTGGTCAGTGGAGAATAGGGACCTCTATAAGCTTAAAAGTTTCTTGGGTTGTTGACTTTACCCATCAACATCAACCTATAATTTTATAGACGTCCCTTGATTCACGATATTACATATCAGGAATTCCAAACAACATTCCGGCTCCGATGAGCTCTAAGATCGCTGCGACCAGTATCATTCCAAACAGCCCGATACCTGCTATCAGAGGCCCGGCAAGGAATCCCCCTATGATTCCCGGCAGCATCACAAACATAAACATCATATTAATTCCAATTGTGGCCAATTCCGGTTTGACGCTTTTTGTGGCAACAAAAGATGCACCTGGAGCGCCACAGACTCCTCCGAGTGTTGCCAGCCAGAAGAGAAGCACATACGCCCACATGCTATTCAGCAGGGGAAGCATTGTGGAAGTTGCCACCGCTGATATCAAAAGTGCGATAAACAGCGTCTTTTTTGCGCCAAATTTGTCAATAACAGGTCCCCATATAAAGGTACCAAGCCCGAGCATTACTGAAACAACTGCAAAGAAAACGGACTGCAACTCAACAGGGGTCTTCAAGAAGTCCACAAGCACATATGAGAACGATCCGTATATCGCCTGCCATCCTATCAGATAAATCATCAACGTTATTCCGGTATATAGTATGGCTCTGTGGCCTATAACTCCTCTAATATCCTTTCGTGAAATTCCTGTTGGACTCTTTATTACCGGAATCTTAGCCGGGAGTAAAAATAGAATAGCCAGCACAGCCAGGGCTGCTGCAAGATAGTAAAGCCCGACAGATCCTCCCAAAACTTTGACAAGATATCCACTCAAAGCCTGAGAACCGCCCATTCCAAGCATAGCGCTTCCCGTAGCGAGCGCTACGGCGCTTCCACGTCTCTGCTCGGAAAACATAAAGGATACAAGAACGACATAGACAGACATGAATGAAAACGGCAAGCCGGAGAATATCCTCCATATTGAAAGGGTGACCCATGATTTGCTGAGCGCAAGCCCGAGATTTGCGACCACGGTAACGGCCATAGCTGCTAGAATAAGTTCCTTTCTCCTGCCTGTTCTATCTGCAAGGATTCCTAAGGGCAGCAAGATTATCAATCCAATAATCGATGGAAGCCCCATCGGCAAGGCCGTAACGATCCAGCTTGGAGCTTCAAGTTCTACAGCGTGCAACGGTATTGTCGGAGCATAGAGTGTGCCTGCCGGAATCGCTACAAATGCCGATAAAAGAACAAGCACCACTGCCCAAGTACTTTTCCTATTCATATATCACCTCCGAGCGGACAGGGAAAATTAATCCCGCTTTTACAAAAGTCATTACCTATTTGTATCTCTTCAACAGAAATGAGACATACAGGTCTTAAAAATTAGAGACACTTTACGCCGAAATTGGTAAGGCGAGTTTAGCATTGATTGTTGATAAGAACTCGCTTTTTGATGAATGGAGTATAGAGAATTTCTCATTGTATGTCAATCTATATCTAGCCGCAGGATATTGTGTGGTGGGTCTCACCTGCCGTGGAGAAGGGGGATGTCTATAAGTTCTGTATGAGGGTCAAATCTTTAATCTTGACTTTTCATTATTTCACTTACCAGAAAAAGAAGCTTAAACTATCATTTGTCAATAATAAAGATTTGACCCGCGGTTTTTCACCGGAAGGCCGATAACAGTGTCAAGGAAATTTTCTTTGACCACACCTTCCCGAATCTTACCTTCCTGCCCGCACCAGAGAGCCGCCCGACCGTCTCAGGTTCAGGGTCACTCCCGGCGCGATCCTGATTCTCCGCCAAAAGCGAAAAGCCATATTCAAGTCCTTTGATCTCTCTCAGTCATCCGGTCCTCGATGCGACGTAGCATCCTTGTCAACCCAGTCCTCTTCTGTGTACGACATATCTTTGCGCCCCGGCACCTTGCGTGTCGGTCCGGCCCGGTAAAAGGAGCAGCTTTTCGGGCCGTAGCAGAAGGTTTCGAACCGGTAACGTTTCTTGGACGGATTCCAATGGTCGATGATCATCTCCAGCGGCATACGGCAACCCCAGATGCAAGTCGCGCATTTGGCGTCATAGGTTCGGGCGTCTAAACGCCGATGGCCCCGGCTGCGGTAAGTCTCCAGGTCAGGAGGCACACCATGAAACGGCGGACCAGCGGGGGGTTCATCCCCGGCATCCTTCAGTATCTTCAAACCGCTCACTTTGTAAAACCCCGCTGTCTCAAGTCGCGAATCAGGGACGGGAACCGCCAGACCCCTCGCCTCTATGCCAGCGCGGAAACGATGCTTCGCTTGTGCAGACTTCCCAACAGCGATCTGGAATTCATCGGGTTCATCCCCGATTATTCCGTCAACGCGAAGCACGTATCCCAGATAGCTGTGGCTTCGCTCATCGAATGAAAATTGGGGGACGTGGTTGACTAGATTGACTAAGTTTCTCTTGTCAATATAGTCAACCACGTCCCCTATTTATCGTTAATGATTCAGGGTTATTAAACATTTCATTTGATAGTCTAAACAAAATTCAATGCCTCAAAATTTTATACTACGATAAGAAATGGCAACAAGAGGGTCAAACCTTCATTCCTGACAGATTGATTTGTCAATATTCAAGATCTGACCCCGATGCCTTTATCAACCTTGACAAAATCGCATCAATCTGTGAGGCTTGGCCCGGAATCAGCCATCTGTTAACCAATCACAGAGGGTAGCCATGATTAAAAGTCCAAGACCCCATTTCTCAAGATAGAGAGGTGGGGTTTTCTATTTATTTGAGTAGTCTAAACTTTAGCGGAATTATAGGTTAGGAAATCAAGTCGTAAATAAGTGAGGACCATGCTTGCTTTAAGATATGGCAAGTATCCTTCCGTTTTCAGAGTCTGAAAAAAGTAAAGGTTTATTTGTGTATTCTAAACTTCGTCGATATTATAGACTACAAAATCTAATAGCAAATAAATCAATACTATAATAGTATTGAACTATGATATCAACTCAACAACTTGACGGATTTAAGCTGGACCAAAGAAGATGAGCTTATTAGGGGGGGTAAATCATGCTAACTTCGGTAAAGGTTCCAAAACAATTTGAGCCGATATTTCAGAAAGCGCATGAGTATGTAAGTAAATATTTCAAGAAAAAGAAGGAAGATCCGTCAAAGGGCACTATTGAGATATTTGACCAGCGCTATATATTGATAAGAGCCGCCTCCATGTCGGTTGACTTCTTTGAGACGGTGAAGAACTTATATAAAGACAAGGGAGAAGAAGAGGCGCTCAATGTTGCCCGGAGCCTTCTTTTTGACATAGCCCATGCTATTGGCAAAGCAGACGCCAAGAACTTTCATAAAAAAATGAAGCTGAGAGACCCCATCGAAAAACTTTCGGCTGGACCACCCCATTTTTCCCACTCCGGGTGGGCGTTTGTCGATATATTCCCCGAATCAAAGCCCTCTCCAGATGAAAATTATTATCTTATATACGACCATCCATTTTCGTTTGAGTCTGACGCTTGGATAAAGTCCGGAAAGAAAAGCGATCTCCCGGTCTGTGTGATGAACGCAGGTTATTCCTCCGGTTGGTGCGAGGAGAGTTTCGGCGTAACCTTAGTAGCATCGGAAATACTATGCAAAGCCAAAGGTGATGATGCATGTAGGTTTATAATGGCAAATCCCTCCAAGATAGAACTCTACATCAAAGAATATTTGAAAAGAGAGCCGAAATTAGCCAAAAAGGTTATCAAATACGAGATACCGGGTTTTTTTAAAAGAAAACAGGTGGAGGAAGCATTACACAAGGCGTACGACGAGTTAGAAATCCGAGTTCAGGAACGGACCAGGGAACTAGCCAAAGCCAACGAAGCATTACAGGCAGAAATAAACGAGCGCAAACAGGCGGAAGAGCAAACAAGAGAAAGCGAAGAGAAATTCAGGAGTATTGTTGAAAATTCAACTGACCAGATATTCATGTTAGATAAGGACTACAAATTGTTATGTATAAATAAGACCGCGGCAGACATTTCCAAGAAGTCTCCTCAAGAGATGATCGGCACGTCAATATTTACAATATTCCCGGAAGAAACTGCAGTCCAATTCTCGAAAAATATTAAAAATGTATTTGATACTGGCAAGAACATGATTTTTGAAGAAAAGATGCTTGTCCAAGGTCGTGAATTTTATAACAGTACCCACTTAAATCCTGTCAAGGATGATAAAGAAAGAGTGATAGCAGTCACTGGGATTATCAGGGACATCACCGAGCGCAAGCGGGCGGAGGAGATGCTGAGATACGCCAAGGAACAGGCGGAGGAGGCCAATCGGATGAAAAGCGAATTTCTGGCCAATATGAGCCACGAGTATCGCACCCCCATGAACGGCATTATCGGTATGACAGGCTTAACCTTAGATACTCCTTTAACCGATAAGCAACGAGAGTATTTGAACATAGTCAAGGAAAACTCCTCTTTACTCTTGGGGCTATTAGATGACATTTTGGATCTTTCAAAGATCGAGGCGGGACGAGCGGAACTTGAGAGTGTCAATTTTGATTTACGTGCTACTGTCGAAGGCGTGACTGATATCTTAGCACCCCGAGCTTCTGACAAGGGAATAGAATTAGCCTGTTTGATCCACCATGCAGTTCCACTGTTTCTACGGGGTGATTCTGTCAGGTTGCGCCAGATTTTGATGAACCTGGGAGGAAATGCCGTTAAGTTCACTGAAAAAGGAGAGGTGGTAATTGGGGTGGAGCTACAGAAGGAAACTGAGGATAAGGCAACACTTCTTTTCTCCGTTACAGATACTGGAGTAGGCATACCTAAAGATAAGCATAAGAAAATCTTTGATAGCTTCACCCAGGCAGATGGCTCCCACACCCGCAAGTATGGAGGTATCGGCTTGGGTTTATCCATCTCCAAGCGATTAGTCGAGCTGATGGGTGGTCAAATCGGTGGAGAGAGCCAACCCGGCAAAGGGAGTCGTTTCTGGTTTACCGTCACCCTGGAAAAGCAGAAAGATTTCTAAGGATGTTCCCCCCTTGCTTTCTTGTCCTGATATACGCGACAAGAGAATCCTGGTGGTGGACGAATGAGGGAAAAACAAAACAAGGATGATTCCATCCCCTCAATTCTGGAACCTGATGGTTCATCAAAGGAATACAGGAAAAATTGGGCTCGACTTATACAAAAGATAGGAGCCTGTAGCGGACCTGATCCGGGAAAGTTAACACGCTGACTTGCCCAATATGTTCCGGCGAGATGAAGGTAATCAGTCTGATAGAGAACGAGGAGGTCATAAAGAAGATCCTCAAACATTTAAATCTTTGGGATATAAAGGCCAGGCCGTCGCCCAAAGCCGCGGGGCCGCCAAAGATAATCGAATACACCTTAGACTATTCCACTTCCCAGATCCCAGCTTTCGATAAGTGGCTATATAGACCCAGCATAAGAGGAGACTTACCGCTATAAATATCTAGAATGAAATTCTATTCATATTGTGTATCTATAAATCAGATGAATTTTAATAATACCTGAATCCTGTCCTATTAAATACTTCGTTTTGTAGTCTAAACAAAATTCAGTGTCTCCAAAGTTTAGACTACGATAAGAAGTGTCACATAATTTGTGTAGCTTAAACTTTGTCAAAATTAAAGACTTGATAATGTAGTAGAAAATAAATAAGGATAATGATTTCATTCACTTTTGGTACGAAACCTAGACTTTTTTAACCTCAAAAACGACCCCAATATATAGTGAAACTTTTATTTCGCCTGGATTAATCCTAGGGTAACAAATCTTCTTGACTTTTCAAACATTTAAATCTTTGGGATATAAAGACCAGGCCGCCGCCTAAAGCAACAGGGCCGCCGAAGCCCCTTGAATACACCTTCGACTATTCAACCTCCCAGCTTCCTGATTCCGATAACTGGCTTTATGTAGACGTAGAGTATCAGGAATTTTGAAAAAAATAGAAATCGGGACAAGCGAATAAGTCTACTCAATTTTCCTCAATTTTCAGTCTTCCCGGTAAGATCAAGCCCAATCCTTAAACGTCCCAGAATTTGACACTGTTGGTCAAAGCCCTCAAATCAATGAAAGCGGGACGCTGTTAAGTTATTAAGTTTCTATTGATAAAAGGAATTCAGTGAAATAGTATAAAATATTTATGCCATTTACACACCATTTACAATGTGCCAATATCCGCAGGCTCCATGACGTTGAGATATCACCATGGACCTAGGACTTTCCAGGTTGCTTTGAAGGGTTTTTCGCTGCCTGTGTTTTAGCCACAGGCCCAAGAAAATCTGTAATAGATTTGATTACTTCCCCAAAATCTTCTGGAACATTTGTCAACCGGGTTTCGTTTACCTTAGTAAACAATTTAGGCTTTAAATGTTTACCTGTTAGCTTTTTATGAATAGTGAAAAGCAGAATGCTTTGCGTCCGCTTGGAACTCACTGCTTAAGGCAATCCTCAGGGACGGACTACCTTCGGCTGCGGGAACTTGTCCTGAGCCTGCCGAAGGAGGGTAAACTCACATGGGTTATAAGGAGGCTCCTGAAATTAACAAAAGCTTCTTTTTCCGACTCCAGCCTTTTAAATTTCTCTCTCTTTTAAGCGCTTCGGCTTTTTGCATTGGCCCTTCATGATATAAAGGCTTTGTCACACCATGTTGTCGCATCCGGTTTTCCATGTCTGTGGTTATGCCAACATATAGCTTACCTCTCTTACCAATTATGTAGACATACCAGTTATCCAAAAGAAACTTCTTACCTCGAAGAAAGAACATCATAGGGACGGACTTCCTTCGTCCGCCATACGGCGGACTCAGGACAAGCTCACGATCGGTTCTCGCTGTAACCGAGAATCAGAAATTAAAAAGGGGGCCTACCACCCCCTTTCTTAATTTCTGGCTCCCCGAAAATGCTGAAAATGGGCACTGGGAAGAAAGAACAGAAATTCGTTAACGAAAAGCTGTGGGGCGGTATGCTCCTCGCCGTCTCCACCAGCGCCATGTTCAGCGCAGGATTTCAATCAGCTGTCGGTGATGTCAAAGCCCAATATACCGACAAATGGTTCACTGGTATCTATAATACCCGGATAATGAAACTTTGCAGCTTGATGTAGTTCATTGACCAATTTCTGAATGTTCTTTTCAGCAATGTCTCTCTTTTTGGCTGAAACTTTTGTTGCCAGACATGAACGATGGTGCGGTGGAAATTTACCCTCGGAATATTTTACATTACTAGTTCCACGCTCAGACCGGGGATGAACTGCCTTATCTCGAAGATCTTGAAGCTCTTTCACTGTTTGAAAAGGGCCTTTTGATTTGTCAGGTGATTCAAGAACAAGAACTTTTGATAAGAACAAATATTTTCCGAGTGTTCCCTGATATGGGGGTTTACTAAAAAAATCCTTCTCGATTTCCCAGACTTCTGGAGCTATTAAATAGCCCAACCAATTAAGATAGCCCTCAAATGAAAAATACATCATTAACATTGCAGAAAGTGAAAAATATAAAGTATCATTCTCTGACTCACGGGACCGGGCTAAATTCTTTTGAGCAGTGGCCCACAGAATCCTGTGATTATAAGTCTCGTATTTCTGTTCTCGCTCTTTCTTCATAATCTATGGATAACCAACGTATTGCTAACCAGAGAGGTCCGCTCTTTGGCCCGAATCTGGTGGGGCAAAAGGTTATTTTCGTTTTACATTATTATTCTTATCTTGATCCTTTGCTGGCGCAATCCAACAAGCAATCCTATATGGTATGTATATTAAAACAAGGCCTACAGCGATTGCTACAATTATTCTAAGAGGTTGATCCAATTCTACAAAATATCTTATGATGAAAGATAATATAAATAAAGAAACGAATATGCCAATGATAAAAACAACGAACCAAGCAGCACCACCTGCAAAATCGTCTTGCTCTAAAGCCTTTTTATTTCCAGAAAGTCGGATCGAAAAAAAATAGACTGCACCAAGAATGATCAATATTAGGCTTAAAATGCCACCCATTATAAACTCCAGAGAATCATAGGAAACAATTTAAAAACATTTCTATTTAAGGCGGAAAATAAACGCTAGAAATAAGGCGTGGGCTAAGGCGACCCCGCAAGCAACCAGCTATTCACCGTCGCATTAATTGACTGGTTGTGTAGCCTTTCATCTATTTGCAAAGGAGACAATGTCCTGTATACGATTAATAACAATGGGTCTCACATTGCGTCTTTTAACAAGAGAGCCGCAATCTGCATATTGTTCGTAGAATGGTATGTGCTGTTTTTTGCCTACTTTAATCATTGCGAGGCGATACCACAA
>Ga0307433_1000850_pt1 | contig 19814 bp, 17 predicted proteins | sample SalMarWE160210MG_FD_202166 | JGI IMG/M metagenome (GOLD analysis project Ga0307433, IMG submission 202166) | Salt marsh sediment microbial communities from the Plum Island Ecosystem LTER, Massachusetts, United States - WE1603-210 | ecosystem: Environmental > Aquatic > Marine > Intertidal zone >... | reverse complement strand
CCGTTCGGGGCGTACCTTGTTTCGCCTTCCGTCCGCATTATAGGGGCGGGTGCGTGCGGTTGCAATGGATAGGAGATGACAGTGAGGAATGCGGATTTGACAATTCCGGGTTTTCTCGTGAACGATCCCCGCCTCCGGCCGGCCTCCAAGATGGCCCTGGCCTACCTGATCGAGCGTGCAGGCGGCGGGCGGCTCGTGTTTGTTTCGGCCGCCACCCTCGGCAGGGCCTTGGGCCTGGGGGTCCGCGCAGCCGGAGGGACCTTGCGCGAGTTGCAGGAAACCGGGCGAATCGTCCGAGCGGTGAGCCACAGCGGCCGAGGGCGCCCGCGCGGCTGGCGCGTGCTGGCGGCCAGCCCTGGGCTCGTGCCAATGGAGCCGGTTCCCGAGCCCGTCGAGACCAACCTGACGGGCCGGCGATACGCGCAAGGCTGCCTGTTTGATGCGTTGCGGACAGCGGGACAGGAGGCAAGCCGATAACACTCCGGTACAGCATCACGCTCGACGTCGACCTTCTCGCGCGGCGGGACCTCTCGCCGGCGGAGAAGTTGGTGTTGGGCGTTGTGGAAAGGGTGTCTGCTAAAACCGGGGACTTTTATATGTCGATGAAGGGCTTGGCCGACTCCCTTGGTCTTGATAGGCGGAGCGCTCGCCGAATCGTGCGCACCCTTGAAGCCAAAGGCGTTCTCGAATGCCTACAGCGCGGCCGGCCGGGTTCTCGCTCTACCGGGCGCTACCGGCTGCTCCAATCAGCATCATCTCGACGGGATGCCGAAAAGGACTCGTCTGAGGTCGGACAAAATGTCCGACCTGGGTCGGACAAATTGTCCGAGGGGGTCGGACAGGATGTCCCTCCAGTTGTTGAACTGAGCACAGAAGACGAGGATCTTCTCTCTCTCTGTTTTTTAGCGCCTTCTTTTAAACAGAAGGCGGCGTTTTTCGACGCGCTTCGCCAGGCCCGGCTAGCGGGCGTCCCGGATCCGTTCGTTGCCCATGCTCTTGTTTCAGCCAAGCGAGGAGACTTGGCCCCGGAGCCGTGGAAGAGGATCGACGCGGCGATTGAAACGGCGCGAGAGGTCGTGTCGGCCCTGAACGAGGTGGGGCCGAAACGCTTTGTTGACCTTCGGCACGTCGTTTCCTTCATAGAGGGGCGCGGCCAAGGCCTGCCGCGAAGGTTCGTCACGCCGCACGGCCCCGTAAGCCTCTCCGGGCTTTGCAAGCAATGCACGGACTGGCCGGCCGAGGCGGCAGCGGCGGCGCCGGTGCTCGCCGAGCCGCAAGCGAACGGCGACCCGGTTCAGGGGGCCGATGCGTGAGTGAGTCGATCACATCCAGCCTGTTGGCCGCGCTCGTAGTCGGCTATCTCCGGAAGCACTGTCCGGGCCGGCAGCATGCGCGGACGCAGACTGAGATCGCAAGCGACCTTCGGGGCCTCGGGTTAGACGTTTCAGTTCGCGCCGTGCGAGACGCCATCGCGGGCCTTGTCGAGCAGGGGTGGCCAATCGCGACGACGACCGCAACGCCACCGGGGGCGTTTCTCTGCACCACGCGCGACGACTTTCTCGTGGGCTACCGGCATCTCGTCGGCCGTGTCCGTGTCCAAGCGAGGCGCGCTCGGCGCTTCAAACAAACCGCTCGGGCTGCCTTGAGCGGTCAGTTGCGGCTCGACTTTGCCGAAGGTCAGAACCTGCTCGCCGAACTCGAGGCCGCCCCGCTCCTGGCCACCGCGAGTGACCGAGGTCCGTTCGCCGGCGCTTGCCGGGGGCCAGGTCTGGGGGGCCGTTAGGTACTTCCGGCGAGGTCGCGCGTCGAGATGGCACGCGGAAAAGTCGCGAAAAACGGTAGTGTTTATTTCCGGCGGGGCGGGGCAAAACGTACTTGACCCTGCGACAAAGGGACGCATCTAACTGAGAGTGTTACATGCCCAAGTTCGGCGACCAGATTCGCAAAGCGGTGAGGGCCTCGGGCCTGACGCAGCAAGAAATCTCTCAGGCGGCCGGAATCGGCCAGGCCACGCTCTCCCGCTTCGTCCGCGGTCGGAGGGGCATCTCGTTCGCGACGCTCGATCGCCTTGCCGATGTTCTGGACTTGCAGGTAACCACTCGCCCGGCTGCGGGCCGTGGGCGTACCACGGCGTCGCCGCCGGGGCGGCGTGAAGAGAAGCCAAAGGGGACGGTCACCGGCAGCATCGACCATCTGACAACCCTCGGGCCCGCGCTCCGGGCCTTGGCGAATGAACCGACGCAGGAGCGACGCGGGCCTCGGGCCAAGGCACGAAAGGCGGGGCGTGGTGCGTGAACCGAATCCTCTAAGACGACGAAGCAGGCCGCCCGGCGCGCGGACGCCACGATGCTTGGCAGGTCGGATCTGTCGTGCCGGCTTCGCTCCTTCCCGGCACGCTTTTTGCGGCCGGCCTGTGGGCTGCTCGGCATCCACGAGGAGCGCGTCAGGGCGGCCTCTTACCGGGGTGCGCATAGCATGGCAAGGGGTCTATAAGTGGCAAGAGTGAGACGCATCGATTTTGAGGACCACGTCCGGCGGGCCGTCCGCGCCTCTTCCCTCGGCGAGGAGAAAATCGCCGACGCGGTGGGGCTTAGTCATGCCAAGATGCGCAACTTCATGGAGGGCCGGCTTCTGCCGCAGCGGACACTGGAAGGGCTGGCGGATGAATTGGGCCTGGTGCTTACGTGGCGTGGCCGCCTCCTCGTAAAAATAGTCGAGGCGCCGAAGGCCAAAGGGGGCGGCTGATGGGCACGAAAAGAAAGGCGGGAGCGTTGATCGGAGCGGCCGTGATTTTGCGAACACTGGATGGGAATGGCCATGCCGCGTAGCGCAAAACCGGGCGGGCACGTTTGCGAGGCCACCGAACGCGACACCAAATCGTGGGCGGACGAACTCCGCGCGTCCCTGGCTTTCTTTGTGACGACGGAGCACGTCCGGGATCTTCTCCACTTCGCCGGTAGCGACAGTCTTGCCCAAGCGCGATATTGGTTGCGGGCGCATGGGGTTCCATTCATTGCGGCCGGCAAGAGGAAGGTCTACCGGCGTGAGGACGTGATTGCCGCCCTGGGGGCGGCTGTCCAGCGTCCGCCCGCATGATCGGGCGGCGGAGCCGGCCGGCCGCGAATTGAGTTGACGCGGCCCGTCGGGCGAACCCTAATGGCAACTGCGATGAACATGTATTTTAGAACTCGCATCGGCCGCGCCACGGGAGAACCTGCCACGGGCATGTTCATCGCGCTCCCGGCGCGGCCGATCCATTCCGGGGATCGAACATGTCGGCGCGGTGGACGAAGGTGAAGGTGGTACGGCTCAAGACGAAGCGCGGTCGGCCCTGGGTGTGTCGATGGCGCGAGGGGCCGCGGCTACGGCAGGAAGCCATCCCGAAAGCATTTAAGAAACGCGCACAGCAGCGGGAAACCTACCGGGTGATCGTCGAGAAACGTGTCAACGGCATCGACACGCGCTCGGCCGAGTCCCCGATGTTGGAGGGTGCCCTCGTGGCGTTTCTCGACTCGCGGCGGCTTCGCGGCCGAAGCCCCGAGACGGTGCGCATCTACGGGGCAATCCTTCGGCGGTTCATCGACGTAGTGGGTAACCGGCCCGCCGGGGCGGTTCGGCCGGCGGATGTGGAGCGTTATCTGGCCAGGCGTTCCGCCAGGGACCCCGCCAAGGATCTGGCCCTCGCGACGCGGCGGAAGGAGCACAATCATCTCCGCGTGTTTTTTCGGTGGCTCGTCCGCCAGGAATACGTCGAGCGCAGCCCGGTCGAGGGCGTGGATGCGCCGCCCGCGCCGAAAGGTCGCCCCGAGGCCTACACCGACGCCGAGGCGAGACGGATTCTCGCGGAGGCGCGTTCACGGCGCCCCTGGGTGGAGGCGGCGGTCCGCCTCGCGCTTCTGTGCGGTCTGCGGGCCGGGGAACTCGCGGCCGTTGCCGCGACTAACATCGACTTCGCGGCCCGGGCGCTGCGGATCCCAGCCCGCAAGAGCGCGCGCCAGCGGACGGTCCGCTTCGACGATGAGACGGGCGGTCTCTTGCAGGACTTGGCGTACCGGGGCGAGGGTCTGCTCTGGGGTCCTCCCGATGGCCCGTTCTTGACAGCCGGAACGTTTCGCAAAAAACTGAGCATCGAGGTCCGGGCCATCTTGTCGGCGGCTGGTGTGCGGGCGCCGCCGAAGCCCGTCCAGGGGATGCGGCGGACGTTCGGAACCATCGTCGCCCGGACGGTCAGCCCTGAGGTTCTGGGGGCCGTCATGGGGCACGTCTCGACGCAGACCACCCGCGACTACTACATCGACCCCCAGGCGCTCGAGGCAGCCCGCGCGGCCGAGGCCGCCTTGGGCGACCTGGGGCGCGCACCCGGCGCCGGAATTGACGAAATGGGTGACCTATCGGGTGACTTGGGCCAGAGACATTCACAAGGGCCGGGCACGTAAGTCTTGGCGGGACAAGGACTTGGGCGAGTGGCGGAACGGCAGACGCTGGGGACTTAAAATCCCCTCGGGCATAGCCCGGTGAGGGTTCGACTCCCTCCTCGCCCACCACGACATGTCGTGACTTGTCTGCGCAAGTGGTCGCTTTTTCAAAGGCTTGCGCGCATGGTCCGTATCCTCAACTCGTCATCTTACGGCGCCGCCTTGCTACCTTGGCCTGCGTCCAACTCTGATACCACTTGTAGAGCGGTGAGTCAACGTGTGCCGGCCAGGGCCGGCCGCCGGTGCGCAGCGGAGCCGGGCGGTCCTGGCTCCGCCGCTTACGGGGGCGAGAGCAGGCTTGTCAGAGCCGTGAAACGAGATAGAATTGCGAACGGGGACGGAGGATTATTACGGCTATGCCTGGGGCGGGCGAAGCAATGACTTCTACACCAAGCCGTTCCACGCGCAACCGCGTTGTGGGCCCAGAACGTTCGGCCACAACACGCAGACGCGCACACGCGTCCTGGACGCGATCCCGTTCACGAAGAGCCTGAAGATGGACATGGAAGTCTGGCACTCGGCGGACTGTAGCGTGGCCTATGCGGCGGCGACGTACTGGTACGCCCGACCGGGCGCGACGAGCAACCGAGGTCCCGAACCGAAAGAGGCCGCGCGCGACATCCCCGCTCCACCGACGAAGCCACCGGCGCCCGAGCGCAAACGGCCCCAAGGCAAGCCCTTGGCGATCCCCGGCGCGATCGAGTTCGAGGACCTCCGGCCGTCCGCCAAGTCCGACGGCGTGGTGCTTACGTTGCAGCCGTTCGCGCGGTACCGCTGGTCGGGTGGCAAGCAGTGGCTGGTCCGCACGCGGAAGGTGGGCGATTTCGTCGAGTTCGCGGTGCCGGCGACACAGGTCGGCAAGCAGACGATCGTTCTGCACGGGACGAAGGCACGCGACTACGGGCAGTTCCGCATATCCGTCAACGGCAAGGCCGTCGGCAAAATGTTCGACTTCTACAGCCCGGAAGTCGTCAAGACCGGCCCGGTGGATCTGGGCGAATGCCACCCGGACAAGGGCACGTTTGTCTTGCGCTTCGAGGTGGTTGGATCGAATGCGAACGCGACCGGCGCGAAGACGTACATCGGGCTTGACGGTCTGGTGCTGAGTAAACCGTGATGCTTGAGTAAAGACCATCTTGCACGTCGGGCCCCGGAATGGTTCAGGGCCGATATGATTTGCCTGAGGCCGCTTGCCGTCCGGAAAAGGCAGAGCACCTACATAGAAGAACGGACATGAAGAAAACCGCTCTTATTGCACTTGGACTACTCGCCACGTTTCTTTCCGCGGCAAAGGCCCAGGACGCCAGGCAGATCCTCGATGGTTCGGGTGTCAAGGGGGGGCTGGTCGTCGTGATCGGCTGCGACAGGGCGGCGCTGCTGGCCCGGTTGCGGGCAGGCAATTCGTACCTGGTCCAGGGCCTGGATCGCGATCCTGGCAAGGTCGCGGATGCCAGGAGGTACTTGCGAGAAAAGGGGCTTTACGGTTCCGTCACCGCAGCCCGATTGGAGGGATCGCGACTGCCGTACGTAGACAACCTGGTCAATCTGATTGTCGTCACGGGTGACACCGGGCAGATTTCCGAGGATGAGATAACGCGGGTGCTCGCCCCCCTGGGAGTCATGGCGGATGCTCGGAAGGAGAGAATCGAGATCACCCGCAAGCCCTGGCCAGCGGAACTGGACGAGTGGACCCACGATCGCCACGACGCCTCGAACCACGCCGTATCGAATGACACGGTAGTCGCCCCGCCGCGTGGCCTGCGTTGGACCTGCGGGCCCGAGTACGCCAGGAGCCACGAGCACTTCGCGAGCATCAGCGCGATGGTCACGGCCGGCGGACGGGTCTTCTACATCATCGACGAGGGCCCCATCAGTTCGGTCTTCCTGCCGCCTAAGTGGAAACTGGTGGCCAGGGACGCCTTCAGCGGCGTGCTGCTATGGAAGAAGCCCATAACGAACTGGGAATCTCACCTTCGGGGTTTTCGCAGCGGCCCACCGGAGATCGGGCGGCGCATTGTGGCAACGGGTGACCGGGTCTATGTCTCCCTCGGTTACGGGGAGCCGGTTACGGTCCTCGATGCCCCGACCGGAAGGCAGGTCACGACCCTTGCCGGCACCGGCGGCGCGCGCGAACTGCTTCTGACAGGCGGGGCGCTCTATGTGCTCGCCGACGATATGACCGCCGCCCAACACGAGGAGCGGAAGGCGTGGATCAACCGGACCTCCCCGACGCTGAAGATCTGGTATCGCTTTCCGCGCAAGCCGATTTCCATGTACGGCATGCAGCGGATCGTCGCGATAAAGACCGGCTCCGGTGAGTTGCTCTGGAAGCGGGAATTCAAGGCTTCCGGCCAGATCATGCCCACGACTATGGCGGTCGACGATGGAAGGGTCTGCCTTCAGACCGTCTCGCATGTGCTCTGTCTCGATGCCATCGCAGGCAAGGAGTTGTGGCGCAGCCGGCGCCCGGTTGCGAGGAGCCGGCTCTCCTGGTCCACGCCCACCCTGGTCATCCACGACGGCGTTGTGCTGACCGTCGACCGCACGGCCAAGGACAATGCGGACCAATCCCCGCCGGCCCAGGGCAGCAAGTGGATCATCTCCAGCGGAGGTTGGGAGAAAAGGCAGGACGCCCAGATGGTCACATTCTCTCTCGATGACGGGAAGGAACTCTGGCGTGCGCCCTGCTCCGAGAATTACAACGTCCCGACGGACATCTTCGTGATCGACGGCGTGGTCTGGGTTGGCAACCTGCGCGGCGGCAGCGACCCCGGCTTCACAGAGGGACGCGACCTGAAAACCGGCAAGATCACCGCCACGATACCCGCCCAAAAGGCTTGGGGGCACCATCGCTGTTATCGGAACAAGGCGACCGTTCGATGGCTGCTGGTGGGCCGCGGCGGCATCCAGTTCATCGATCCCGGCAGCGGCTCTGTCAAAGGGCACTCGTGGGTGCGGGGAACGTGCCAGTACGGCACCATGCCCGCGGGCGGCCTTATCTACGCGCCGCAACATTCCTGCGCATGCCAGCCCGAGGAGCTGCTCATCGGAATGAATGCCCTCTCTCCGCGGTCCAGCGCTGGAGAAGGCCCGGCGCCACTGGAGAAGGGCCCGGCCTATGATGAAATCTCGAATCTCAAGTCCGGTTCCGCGAAGACCGAATGGCCGACATACCGCCGAGACGTCCGTCGAAGCGGCTACCAGAATCTGCCCGCGCCGGGCAAGCCGGGTGTCGCGTGGACAAGAAGGCTCTCCTCGCCCATCACTGCGCCGGTCGCGGCGGGCGGCATGGTCGTTGTGGCCGAGAGGGACCGCCATGCCCTGCATGCCCTGTCGGCTGTGGACGGCGAGCCGGCCTGGACGTTCATCGCCGACGGCCGGATCGATTCGCCGCCAACCCTGTCGGGCGGCCTGTGCCTGTTCGGGACGCGAAGCGGGTTCGTCTACTGCCTGCGGGCTTCCGACGGGGCGCTGGTCTGGCGATTCCGCGCCGCGCCGCGGGACCGGCGCCTCTTCGCCTACGAGCAACTCGAGTCGGTATGGCCGGTGCACGGGTCGGTGCTGGTCGACGACAGGCTCTCAGGCGGTGTGGCCGTGGCCTACTTCGCGGCCGGCAGGTCCTCCCGTATCGACGGCGGGATTCGCCTCTATGCCCTGGAGGTAACGACCGGCAAGGTGCTCCACAAGGCAGACGTGAGCGTGACCGCCGGGGCCCATGGCGCCGGCATCATCAGGCAGAGCGTGCTGCCTGACATCCTCTCCGCCCAGAAGGACACCGTTTGGATGCGCGGCCTTGGCATCGACAAGAACCTCGCCCCGGTCAAGGATTTGCCCCACCTGTTCGCTCCGCGCGGGTTCCTGGACGACACGTGGTGGCACCGGACCTACTGGGTCTACGGCACAGCGATAGGAGGCGGTTACACGAACTGGCCACTGGTCGGCAACGTGTCGCCTGCCGGGCGACTGCTGGCCTATGACGGCGGGGATCTCATCTACGGATACGGGCGTATGGCCTACCGTGCCGGTGACGGACACGTCCGCCCGGACATGGCGAAGGACTACAGGCTGTTTGCGGAGGTTCTGGACCCCTCACCGGCGGCCACAAGACAGCGGGACAGGAAACGCCAGGTCACGTGGACCGCGCAACTGCCCTTCGTGGCCAGGTCGATCGTGCTGACCCGCGACGCCCTGCTGGTCGCAGGCGGAAAGTCGCCCACCGAAAGCGCCGAGAGTCACGGCCCGGGCACTTTCTGGGTCGCTTCGCGCGAAGACGGCTCACGAAGGGCCGCATGCGAGCTTCCCGCGCCGCCGGTGCTGGACGGCATGGCATTTACCGATTCGGGTGTTTTCCTCTCCGCAATAGACGGCTCCGTAGCCTGCCTTCGAACAAAGCATGGTGAATGATGAAGGAGAAAACTGCGGGCCTCGGAAGGACCGCTCCTCGCTCACACGGCGTGTTCTCCCTGGCCCCAATGCCGGACATCATGCCGGCGCTGCCGCTGTTTGCCCAACTGCGCCGGTTCACCCTGGCCGTCATCGCGGTCGCCGAGTTTGCCGGCGTCCTCTACACCGACGCGCCGTCTCGAGCGTTTTGTACGGGCGGCGGGGCTTGCAAACGGCCGGCCGGCCGGTACAATGGAGCGTCGGCGTGGCACCTGTGTTTCTCGTGGCGAGGAGATACCGAAATGGTTCGCAGGACGCTGTTGAGCGTGGTTCTGGTTCTGGTGATCGGCGGGTTGGTGGTTTGGGCGTTTGGGGCGGCCGGTCAGGGGAATGCGAAGGACAAGGAACTGTTCGACGAGGCGGACCGGTTCGTCGAAATCCTCCGGCTCGTGCAGAAGCAGTACGTGCAGGAGGTGGAGACCAAGGCCCTGTTCCGGGACGCCATCGACGGGATGCTGCGCGGGCTGGACCCGTTCTCGAACTACATTCCCGAGGATGAACTGAGCGAGTTCAACAAGTCCACGCGGGGCAAGTTCGGCGGCATCGGCATTCAGATCGGCATGCGCCGGGGTCTGCTCGCGGTCATCAGCCCGCTCGAGGACACGCCCGCTTACCGGGCCGGCGTGCTCGCCGGCGACCTCATCGTTGAGATCGACGGCAAGAGCACCGACGGCATCCGGCTCGACGAGGCCGTCAAGATCCTCACGGGCGAAGCCGGCACCAAGGTCACCATCAAGGTCCGCCACATGACGGGCGGGATCGAGGAGATCACCATCACGCGCGCCATCATCGAGGTCCACACCGTCAAAGGCGCCCGCCGCGACGAGAACAGCGAGTGGGTGTACATGCTGGACGAGGAGAAGAAGATCGGGTACGTCCGGGTCACGAGTTTCGTCGAGAATTCGGTGATCGATCTCCGCGAGGCGCTCGACTCCCTTCAGGAGGCCGGGGTGAAGGCGCTTATCCTTGACCTGCGGTTCGACCCGGGCGGCATCCTCAAGACCGCCGTCGAGATGGCCGACCTGTTTCTGAGCGAAGGCGCCATCGTCAAGACCAAGGGTCGCACGACGCCTTACTGGGAGGCGACGGCCACCAAGGCCGGCACGCGCCCGTACTGCCCGATGGTTGTGCTCGTCAACCAGTTCAGCGCCAGCGCCAGCGAGATTGTCTCCGGCGCGCTTCAGGACCATCACCGGGCCATCATTATCGGCGAGAGGACCTTCGGCAAGGGCAGCGTCCAGAACGTGATTCCGCTCCGGGGCGAGAAAAGCGCCCTGAAACTGACCACCAGCAAGTACTACATGCCGAGCGGCCGCAACATCCACCGCGACGAAGAGATGAAGGACGACGACGAATGGGGGGTCGTTCCCGACATCGTCGTCCCCATGACGCCGGTGGAATACGTCGGCATCATCCGGGCCCGCCAGGCAGCCGACGTCATCCACAACGACAACGGCAGAAAGCCGAACGGCGAGCCGCCGAAGACCGACGAGCCGAAGAAGGATGAACCCGGCCCGGAGACGCCGAAGCCCGAGCCCCCGTCTCCCGGGAGCGAGAAGAAGGGCGACGACTCGGCCCTGCCGACCGGGGCGCTGGACGCAGCGGCGGAGGAGACCCCGGCCCAACCGGTCGTGGACCGTCAACTCCAGCGGGCCCTCGACGTGCTTCGGAGCATGGACGTTATCGAGAAGTATCTGAAGAAGGCGGCATGACGGTTCCGGCAGCGTCACGGCATGAAGATTCTGGGCATCGAAACGTCGTGTGACGAGACGTGTGCGGCGGTCGTGGAAGACGGCCGCCGCGTCCTTTCCACCGTCGTCGCGTCGCAGGCGGCGGTGCACCGCAAGTACGGCGGCGTGGTTCCGGAGATCGCCTCGCGGGCCCATCTCGAAGCGCTTGTCCCGGTGGTCGGCGAGGCGTTGGAGCAGGCCGGCGCCGCCGCCGGCGACCTTGACGCCGTGGCCGTCGTCCACCGGCCGGGGCTCATCGGGTCGCTCCTGCTGGGCGTGACGGCGGCGAAGACGCTGGCCTGGCTGCACGACCTGCCGCTCGTCGGCATCAACCATGTCGAGAGCCATATCTATGCGGCGTGCCTGGAGCGGGAGGAACTGCCGTTCCCGTGCGTCGGCCTGGTGGTTTCGGGCGGGCACACGAGCCTGTACACGTGCGACGGTCCACGCTCGCAGACGCTCCTCGGCGCCACCACCGACGATGCCGCCGGCGAAGCCTTCGACAAGGTGGCCAGCATCCTCGGCCTGCCGTATCCCGGGGGGCCGAGCATCGACGAGGCGTCGCAGCGCGGCTCGCCGAAGGCGGTGCATTTCTCGCGGCCGTGGCTTGGCCGGGACTCGTTCGACTTCAGTTTCAGCGGCGTGAAGACGGCCGTTCTGTACCACGTTCGCGGTCATGGGGCCGGGGCCAAGACGCGCAAGACACGCCTGACGGCGCAGGAGATCGCCGACGTGGCCGCCGGGTTTCAGGAATGCGTTGTCGACGTTCTGGTCACAAAGACGCTCCGGGCGGCCGAGGCGCGCGGTCTCGACCGGGTCATCGTGGGCGGTGGGGTGGCGGCGAACCGGCGGCTGAGGGAGCGCCTCGAGGAGGAGACGGCCGCCGCCGGACTCGACCTTGTTCTTCCCCCCAGGCGGTATTGCACCGACAACGCCGCCATGGTTGCGGGACTTGCCTGGCACGCCATGCAGGCAGGGGACGTAGCGGGGCTGGACCTTGCGGCGCGGGCGTAGGCGCAGGAAATCGTCCCATGCCACAAATCGTTGCCACGCCCTTCCCAGCCGCAAGGGCCGAAATCGCTTGCGTGGTTGTGGGGTGGGGGGTAACCTTGTATGTTGGGGGTTGAGTTAGCGCGTTTTTCATCCACGCTTAGTACTACTACGCGACTTGCGCGGCTGCCCGGTTGTTGATCGGCCGGGGGAAAAGCGGGTCAGGGCCATATTCAATGCCAAACCAGCCGTTCGGTTTGGCTTTGAATGGTTTGGCTTTGCGGGCGCCGAAGACGTTCAAACGGCCTCTTGGCTGGTCAAACCGGAAACGGCCCCGGTTTGACCGCCAAGTGGCCCTGACCCGCTTTTTCCCCGGCCGACGGGCGGCCTCGCTGAGAGGTCTCGTAGCGTAGTAGGCTTAGCGCAGTGGGGTCTTTCGCCCTATGATGCTGTCTCCCGAGCGCCGCCAGGAGCGCCCGCCGCGCTTGCGGACCGGGCTTAAGATCGTTCTGGTCTTCGTGTTGCTGTACGTCTTCCTGGGCGGCATGCGGATGATGGGCACGGGCCTGAAGGCCCTCGGCAGGAACCCGGACTTCGAGAATACCGAGTCGGTCACGGCAGCAAACCAGCCGTACCGCGACGTCGTCTACGACATCTTCGCCTATGCCGACAATCCCCTGGTCGGGCTTTTTGTGGGCGTTCTGACCACCAGCCTCTTCCAGAGTTCCTCGTTCACGACCTCGTTCACCGTCTCGCTGGTGGTCACGACGCCGCTGACCCTCCACCAGGCGATCTTCATCATCATGGGCGCCAACATCGGAACGAGCGTCACGAACATGGGCGTGTCCTTCACGCACGTGCGCCGCCAGGAGGAATTCGAGCGTGCCTACGGTGCGGCCATCGTGCATGACTTCTTCAACGTGCTATCAGTGCTGACGCTTTTCCCCATCGAGTGGGCCGTGTGGAAGATGACGGGCAAAGGCCTCCTGGAGCGGCTGTCGTCGATGATGGCCTCCGGGTTCTACGCCGGCGCACCTGCCGGCGAGAAGCCAACCAACTTCCTGAAGGAGGCCGTCCAGCCGCTCGTCCAGGGGGTCGCATGGTTTCTGGAGGAGGGCGTCGGCCTTTCGCACGTGTGGGCGAACGTCTCGATGATGGTCATCGGCGTGGCCCTCCTTTTCATTGCCCTGATCCTTTTGACCAAGGTTCTCAAGAGCCTGGTCATGACGCGCATCGAGCGCCTGTTCGACAGAGTGCTCTTCCGCAACGCGGCCACCGCCTATGTCGTGGGCCTTGTCCTGACGGCGACCGTTCAGTCCTCGAGCATCACGACCTCGCTGGCCGTTCCGCTGGCGGGTGCGGGCCTGCTGACGCTTCGGCAGATCTTTCCCTACACGCTCGGGGCGAACTTGGGCACGACCGTCACCGCACTGATCGCCAGTTTCGCCACGAGCGCGGATACGCCCGGCCAAGCCCAGGTCGGCGTCGCCCTGGCCTTCAGTCACATGCTGTTCAACATCGCCGGCGCCGGCGTTTGGTTCCCGCTGAAGCGTGTGCCCATCGGATTGGCCCGGTGGTACGCTCATCAGGGGGCGGTGGCCAAACGGTGGGCGGTCCTGTATCTAGTAGGCATGTTTTTTGCATTGCCAATCCTCGTGATCTTTTTATATTGGCTCCTGAGATAGAGCCCGAGATGGGAGGATGCTGTCGTGTTGAAAGAACTCCTTTCCGCATGGCGCGGCCGAGACGCGTTGGCCCGCATGTTCGACGAGTTCGACCGGATGCTCGAGGAGACCCACTGGATGTTCCAGCAGGCGGTCGAGGTCTTCTTCAGCCGTGTCGATTGGCAGGCCGTGCAGAGCCCCCTGTACGAGCGCGACAAGACGGTCAACAAACTGGAACGCTCGATTCGCGCGCAGGTCGTCAAGCATCTCTCCATTCGCCAGGAGGCGAACGTGGCGGCCTGCCTCGTCCTCATGAGCGTCGTCAAGGACGCCGAACGCATCGGCGACTACTGCAAGAACATCTTCGAGGTCGGCAAGTTCTACACCAGCGAGTTCACGAGCGCCGACTACCTCGACTCCCTTGAACGGATCCGCACCGAACTCGAGGACCTGTTCGGCCTCACGAAAGCGGCCTTCGGCCAGAGCGACATCGACCGGGCCCGCCGCGTTCAGAAACAGTTCGGCGTTACCAGCAAGGAGTGCGACGAACTTATCCAAGCCCTCCTTCAGCGGCACGCGAGCATCGAGACCGATGAGGCCGTGGCGTACTCGCTCCTGGCCCGCCACATGAAGCGGATCGGGGCCCACCTCTCGAACATCTCCAGCGCCGTCATTGCCCCCGTCCACAAACTCGACTACATGGACGAGGCCGGCCCCGGCGAGATGTCCTGACCGCGCCAAGCCCCGACGCGCAACCCTTTCCCGCCGCCCGAACGCGTCTGCGGAAGCGGGTGAATTGCCTTGCCAGAACCGCTTCCACTTCTATAATCTCGTCTGCCGCAGCAGAATCAGCCCAATCTTGACTCGCCCTTAGTAGAGTCTTAGCGCGGGGGGTACGGCCGGTACGCAACGGGAGACGGTGCCATGGGTCTGATCGAGGAACTGTTCGGAAAATCGCCGTTCGGCCCGCTTGTCGAGCACACCAAGAAGGTCCACGAGTGTGTGAAACTGGTCCGGCCCCTGTCGCAGGCCTTCATGAAGGGCGACCACGACGAGATCCACCGTCTCCAGGACGAGGTGTCCAAACTGGAATACGAGGCGGACCTCATCAAGCATGAGATTCGCGAGCAGTTGCCGCGGCGGTACTTCATGCCCGTCGACAGGGAGGAACTGGAGAACTTCCTCCGATGCCAGGACAAGATCGCCGACAGCGTCGAGGACTTTGCGGTCATCCTGTTTATTCGCAAGACCGAGATGCATCCCGACCTCAAGGACGATTTCGCCCAATTCGTCGAGCAGATCCTCAAGGTCAGCAACACGCTGACCGACGCCGCCGTCGAACTCCAGACGCTGGCCGAAACGTCCTTCGGCGGCGCCGAGGCCACGTCTGTCCTCGACCGAATCGCCGGTCTGGGCGAGCAGGAGTGGAATGCCGACCGGATGCAGCGCCGCCTCGGCCGGAAAATCTACAGCCTCGAGGCTGACCTCGACCCGGTCACGATTATGTTCTACGACAAGATGCTCCAGGCCCTCGGCCACGTGGCCAACGAAGCCGAGAACACGGGAGACCTGCTGAGGGCCATGATCCTCAAGGGGTAGCCCCTCGCCCAGAGAACGGTCCTACCTAGCCTATGGGATGTCTGATTATCATCTTGCCGACCGCCGTCCTCGGGCTGTACATGGCGTGGAACATCGGCGCCAATGATGTTGCCAATTCCATGGGCTGTGCCGTCGGGTCGAAGTCCATCAGCATCAAGTGGGCCGTTATTGCGGCCGGTATCTGCGAGTTCGCGGGGTCCGTCCTCGTGGGGGCCCACGTCACCGATACCGTCCGCAAGGGCATCGTTGACCCCATGACGATCGCCTCCCTCCCGGGATTGGGCCCGGCCGAGGCCCCGGCCCTGCTTCTTGTGGGGATGGCGGCTGCGCTTCTGGCCGCCGCCGTCTGGCTCAATGTGGCCACCTGGATGGGCATGCCCGTTTCGACGAGTCATTCCATCGTCGGCGCGGTGGCGGGTTACGGCATCATCGCGGCCGGGTGGAGCGCGGTGCACTGGGGCAAGATGGCGATGATTGTGGCGAGTTGGTTTCTGTCGCCGGTTGTCGGAGGCCTTCTGGGGTACCTCCTTTTCAAGATCATCAGCAGGCTCATCCTGGGCCGCGAACGGCCGGTGCTCGCCGCCATCGCCGTCACGCCTTTCATCGTCTTCTTCAGCATGGCGGTGGTCACCCTTGCCATCGTTTACAGGGGACTCAAGCACTTGGCTGGCGAAGGCATGGAGTGGCTCACGGGCAACGGCGCGTTCCTGGTCGCCGCAGCCGTGGGCCTGCTCGCGGCACTGGTGGCGAGGGTGCTGATCCGGCGCGCCCTCCGAGGCAAGGAAGACCTTCCGCTGGCGAGCCAACTGGAGTTGGTCGAGCGGGTCTTCGCGCCTCTGGTCGTGGTCGCGTCCTGCTCGGTTGCCTTTTCCCATGGCGCCAACGACGTGGCGAACGCCGTCGGCCCTCTGGCGGCCATCGTGGACATTGCCGGGTCGTGTACGGTCAAAATGCAGGTGAACGTTCCCCTCTGGGTACTCGTGCTTGGCGGATTCGGCATCGTGCTGGGCCTTGCCACGTTTGGCCATCGCGTGATGCGTACCATAGGCACCAGAATCACCCAGATAACCCCGTCTCGCGGAGTGGCGGCGGCCATTGCTGCGACGATTACCGTCCTTGTGTGCACCAGGTTGAAACTGCCCGTCTCGACGACGCATACCCTCGTGGGTGCCGTTCTGGGCATCGGACTGGCGCGTGGCCTGGCGGCCGTGAACCGACAGGTTACACGGAAGATCTTCGGCTCGTGGGTCATCACGGTTCCGGCGGCTGCGATTCTCGCGATGGTGTTCTTTCTCCTGGGTAGGGCGCTGTTCCTCGAGTCCATACGAGACGCGCTGTCGCAGGCGGCCCGGGGGGCGGGGTAACGCCCGCGGCTGTGAGGACGAGGCGATCTTCAAGGAACTGCTCGCCCCCTGGCGGGTTTCTGAACCCACCACGCTGCCCCGGATTGGTCTGCCCCAAAATGGGTGCGAGGTGTGGACATCTCGCGCCCGTTCTCTATACTGGGGCCGTGGCGCGGACGCCCGGGCGGCCGTAAGGGACGGATGGGTGTGCCGCGGACCTCCGGACCCACCGAGACCAAGGCCAACACGCATGGACAGTCAGCGCCTGAGACAACTCCTGGAAGCCGTCGCTCGCGGCGACCTCTCGCCCGCCGAGGCCGCTCAGCGTCTCCGGCACATGCCGTTCGAGGACCTCGGCTTTGCCAAACTCGACCATCACCGCGCCATCCGGTGCGGGTTCCCCGAAGTCATCTTTTGCGAGGGGAAGACGGTCGACCAGATTGCCGCAATCGCCGACCGCATGGCCGAACAGGGCAGCACGGTCCTGGCCACCCGCGCGTCGGCCGACGCCTACGAGGCCGTCCGTACACGCCACGCCGACGCGGTCTACCATGAAAGCGCCCGCGCCATCGTCGTCCGCGGCGCCGAGCCGAGCGGGCCGCTTGACGGCGTGGTGGCGCTGGTTTCCGCCGGAACGAGCGACCAGCCGGTCGCCGAGGAGGCCCGCGTCACGGCCGAGGTCATGGGCTGCCGCGTCGAGACGTTCTACGACGTCGGCGTCGCCGGCATCCACCGGCTCCTGGCCCAGAGCGAGGCGCTTGCCAGGGCGACCGTCGTCGTGGTCGTGGCCGGCATGGAGGGGGCGCTCGCGAGCGTCGTGGGCGGCCTCGTGGAAGGGCCCGTCATCGCCGTGCCGACGAGCGTCGGGTACGGGGCGAGTTTCTCGGGGATCGCCCCGCTGCTGACGATGCTCAACAGTTGCGCGGCCGGCATCGGCGTCGTCAACATCGACAACGGTTTCGGCGGCGGCTACCTCGCCGCTCTGATCCTTCGCACCGCCTCGCGACAGGCAAGTTAGCCGCCGGGCTTGCCCGGCGCGTTTGGGGCGCACGTATCGTGAACCGCGTCACCCGCATCCCCAAGCCGCCCCCACGTCCGGCCGACGCCCACAAGGGCACGGCCGGCCTGGTCCTCGTCGTGGCCGGGAGCCGCGGCATGGCGGGGGCCGCGGCGCTGACGGGCAACGCCGCGCTTCGCGGCGGGGCCGGGCTCGTCAAAATCGCCACCCCCGACGTCGCACTCGACACCGTGGCCGCCCTGGCGCCCTGCTGCACGACGGCGCCGCTGCCCGACAACGGCGCCTGCGTCGAGCCGAAGGCCGCCGGGCGCATCCTTGAACTGGCGGCCGACCACCACGTCCTGGCGATGGGGCCGGGCATGGGACAGACCCTCGGCGTCACGTCGGTGGTCCGGGCGGTGCTCGTCGGCACGAAGGTCCCCGTCGTCCTCGACGCCGACGGGCTCAACGTTTTGGCCGGCAACGCACCGGAGTCGCTTCGCAAGGCGCGCGTGCCGCTGGTCATCACGCCGCACCCCGGCGAGGCGGCACGCCTGCTTGGCACGAGTGCCAAGGACGTGCAGAGCGACCGCGAGGCGGCCGCGATGCGGCTGGTCGGACTCGGCGCGGTGGCCGTCCTCAAGGGCGCCGGCACCGTCGTCTGCGACGGCCAGCGGATCTACGTCAACAAGACGGGCAACCCCGGCATGGCGACGGCCGGGTCGGGCGACGTGCTGACGGGCCTGACGGCGGCCCTGATCGCCTCGGGGCTCGAGCCGTTCGAGGCCTCGGTCCTGGCCGTGTGGGCCCATGGCCGGGCAGGGGACCTGGCGGCGGAACGGATGGGCACGCTCGCTCTGACCGCCCTCGACATCTTGGGTTGCCTGCCGGAGGCGCTGCGGCTATAATGCCCGGACTTTGGCCCGGCGCGCAGCATTCACGGTTGGACCGACTGCCGGGCATACATTGTATGCGGCTTGCTTGGAGGTAAGGATGGCCAAGGCGGCAAAGAAGAGGGCGAAGGCTTCCGCCGGGAGCAGGACGAAGGCCCCCGCACGCAAGGCGGCTCCCGGGAAGCGGGCGCCGAGGGGCGCCAAGAAGACACTCACCACCGGCGCCAAGATCGCCCTGCTCAGACGCATGATGGAGATCCGCGCCTTCGAGGACAAGGTCTTCGAACTCCTCGCACGCAACGTCCTCAAGGGCGCCAGTCACGTCTACGCCGGCCAGGAGGCCGTGGCCGTCGGCGCCTGCTCCGCCATCACCGGCCGCGATTACGTCACGAGCACGCATCGCGGTCACGGTCACTGTCTCGCCCTGGGGGCCGACCTGAAACTGATGATGGCCGAACTGTGCGGCAAGGCGACCGGCTACTGCAAGGGGCGCGGCGGGTCGATGCACATCGCCGACGTCGAGAAACGCAACCTCGGCGCCACCGGCATCGTGGGCGGCAACATCCCCGTCGCAACCGGCGCAGGCCTGGCCGTCCAGATGCAGGGCAAGGACTCGGTGGTCCTGTGCTTCTTCGGCGACGGCGCCTCGAACACGGGCGGCTTCCACGAATCGCTCAACATGGCCGGCAAGTGGCAACTGCCGGTCGTTTACATCTGCGAGAACAACCTGTACGGCATGAGCGTGGCGTTCGAGCGGGCCGCCGCCGTCAACGAGGTCGCCAGCCGCGCACCCGTCTACGCCATGTCGGGCGTGGTCGTGGACGGTCAGCGCGTCCTCGAGGTCCGCGACGCCGTTCTCGAGGCCGCCGACCGGGCGCGCCGGGGCGGTGGGCCCACCCTCATCGAGGCCAAGACGTACCGTTACCGCGGCCACAGCCGCAGCGACCCGCGCGCCTACCGCACGAAGGAAGAGGAGGCCTACTGGCACGAGCGTGACCCCATCACGCTCTTCCGCGACGACCTGCTCAAGCAGAAACTGCTCACGAAGAAGCAGTTTGACAAACTCCAGAGGGAGGTGGACGCCGCTATTGCCGCAGCCGAGACGTTCGCCGTCCAAGAGAGCCCGTATCCCGACCCCTCCGAAGTGCTCGACGACGTGTACTGCGGCTGGATTGAAACCGAGAAGGGCCTGGTGCGCACCGAATAGCCTTTGGATCTGTGCGTGAGGGGTGCGCGGGTGGGCCGGTGAGACACGTGCGAAAGGGGGGCGTGATGCGGACCATACGGGGTCTTGCGTTGCTTGGGATCCTCGCTCCGGTCGCCGTCTGCGGAGGGGAATCGCCGCAGGCCGTCGGCCACCCCGCGGCGGCCCCCTACAGGGTCGAGGAGGTTTCCCTCGGGCTGATTCCATCCAGCGTCGTTGGAGTCACCAGCAGCACAGACGGTTGCCACGTTGCCTATGTTGTGGCCAACGGTGACAAGGTGCTCGTGGTCATCGACGGCAAGGCAGGGACGGCGTACGACGGGATTGCGGCGCCGGGGGCTGTTTTCAGCCCCGATGGCAAGCGGACGGCATATGGGGCGCGGACGGGCGACAAGTGGTGTGTCGTCGTCGATGGCCAAGCGCGCGCAGCGTCGTATGACGGGATTCTCGAAAGAACGCCTGTTTTCAGCGCGGAC
>Ga0307433_1000844_pt1 | contig 20002 bp, 17 predicted proteins | sample SalMarWE160210MG_FD_202166 | JGI IMG/M metagenome (GOLD analysis project Ga0307433, IMG submission 202166) | Salt marsh sediment microbial communities from the Plum Island Ecosystem LTER, Massachusetts, United States - WE1603-210 | ecosystem: Environmental > Aquatic > Marine > Intertidal zone >... | reverse complement strand
TCACCGGATGGTTCCTCAGCGACACCGACGCCCAACTCGACAAGTTCGCCCTGCCCGCCACCATCCTCGGTCCGGGCGACTACGCGGTCTTCAACCAGGTGGACCACTTCGGCGGCGCCTTCGCCCTCAGCGAACTCGGCGAGGGCGTGTACCTCACGTCGGCCGCCGGCGGCATCCTGGCGGGCTACCGCGAAGACGAGTTCTTCGGCGCCTCCGACAACGGCGTCACCCTCGGCCGCTACGTCAAGTCCACCGGCAGCAAGGATTTCGTCGCCCTCGCCGCCCCGACGCACGGAAGCGACAACGCGGCGCCCCTCATCCCCGGCGTCGTTCTCAACGAGATCATGTACCACCCCGAACTGGGCGGACACGAATATATCGAACTCTACAACCGCACCGCATCCGCCGTGCCGTTGCACGACTCCGAGCCCACGCCCAACCCGTGGCAGTTCACCGACGGCGTCGTCTACACCTTCCCGGCCGACGCTGCCATCCCGGCCTACGCCTACGCCCTGGTCGTCGGCATCGACCCCGCCACGTTCCGCGCGACCTACGGCATCGACCCGTCCGTGACAATCTACGGGCCGTGGGACGGGGCACTGGCGAACGAGGGTGAACGCCTCGAACTGTCGCGGCCCGGCACGCCCGAACCCGGCGGTTTCGTCCCCTACATCCCCACCGAGAAGGTCACGTACAACGACGGCGACCCCTGGCCGCTCGACGCCGACGGTCTCGGCCCGTCGCTTTCGCGCTTCGTCGCCGGCAACTACGGCAATGATTCTCTCAACTGGACAACCAGCACCGCCACCGGCGGCACGCCCGGCGCCGCCAACGACGTCAACCCGCCGCACGTCACCGCCGTCGCCCTCAACCCCGACCCCGGCCGCACCGTTCGCGGCATCAGCCAGATTGACCCCAGCGGACTCGGTGTCGAGACGGTCGTCGTGACCTTCAGCGAGGACGTGACCTTCGCGCCCGAGGACGTCGTGGCCGAGAAGGTCACCTTCGACGCAGGCGGGGACGAGACGAGCGCGGTGGCAGTCGCCCCCGCCGGCGTCTACGGTTCCGGCACGAGCGAGATGATCATCACCTTCGCCGACTCCTGGCAGCAGATGGTCGATACGTGGGTCCGCATCACGCTCGCCGACACGATCATCGACGCGCACGCTCACGGCCTCGACGGCGAACCGGCCGCCGACTCGAGCGGCTTGGGGTACATCCGCGAGTCAGGTCTCGACCTTCCGAGCGGCAACGGCGCGGCCGGCGGCGACGCCATCTTCTACGTCGGCAGCCTCCGCGCCGACATGCGCGGCTTCGGACCCATCGCCGAAGAGCCGAACGGAACGGTCGATTCGTGGGACATCACGGGCTTCACGCAGAAGTACCTGGCGGGCAACCTCGACGCCGATTTCCGCGGCTTCGGACCCATCGCCGAGGAGCCGAACGGAGCGGTCGACTCGTGGGACATCAACGGCTTCACCTCCCGCTACACGGCGGCGCTGGCCGCCGGCACGCACCTGAACGACCTTCCCACCTCCGGCGGCCCCCTGGCGACCGGCGCCCCGTCCCCCCTCCCACTTATCGCAACCGCGGCGCCAAGCGCCGCCCCGGCCACGCCAAGCGACACCAGCCGGGCGGCATGGCCACGCTCGCGTGGCCATGTGCTCGACGCCACCGCCGACAACATGGCCACCGAACATCCGGTGGCCATGCCACCCGCGAATGCTTCACTCGCAGATTCTTCACCCGCGGAGTTTTCACCCGCCGAGCCGGGAGCGGATGCTCCCGGTCACGTTCCCCACCCTGCCGTCCCAATAGCCGCCACCATGGCCACCGAACAGCCGGCGGCCACGCCACCCGCCCTGGCCGACGCTCCGGAAGTGGACCTGCTGGCCGTGCCGGCGCTGGACGTGCCGGTCGCTTGAGGAATCGCCGCTCAGAACGGTTGGCCGGACCGGCGACGAATGTAGATCTGGTCAACGGCAGCCCGGTCTGAAAGCGACAGCAGGTACAGGACCGCCCCCGCCACGTCCTCGGGCCGGAGAAGAATCGACGGGTCCAGGTCCGGACGGGCCTCGCGGACCATCGCCGTGTCCACCCCGCCGGGAAGGATCGCACTGACACGGACGCCGTCGTTGCGGGCCTCGGCGGCCAGCGTCTTGGTCAGCCCCATGACGGCGTGCTTCGTGGCGGTGTACGCCGCCTGATTCGGGTAGCCCTTGAAGCCCACCACGCTGGAGATGTTGATGATGTAACCACTCCCCTGCGGCGCCATCAGCCTCATCGCTTCCTGGCAGCACAGGAACGTGCCGCGCAGATTCACGGCCACCACACGGTCCAGGTCCTCGACCGGGAAATCCTTCACCTGGCCGTACAGACCGATGCCGGCATTGTTGACAAGCACGTCGAGCCGTCCGAGCGTCTCGCGCACGGCGGCGAACAGGGCCCGGACCGATTGGGTGTCGGCCAGGTCCACGGCATGGGCCGAGGCAGCGCCGCCGCCGTCCACGATTTCACGCGCCACCTGGTCGATCTCGCTCCGTGTTCTTGCGGCCGCAACGACGTGGGCGCCGGCCGCTCCGAGCGCCAGGGCGATCGCTCGGCCGATGCCCCGGCCGGCGCCCGTCACCAGCGTCACGTTGCCCGTCAGATTCGGCTGTTGCGAAGCCGCGTTCATCAACGCCTCCTCCAGGTCTTCAACCGCCGCCTCAACACCGTACGGACTTAGTCCTACAACGCTACTTCGCCTTTTTGTCCGCCTGGTGGCCTTCCCAGGCCACCAGGAACAGGCATGAACGGCGTTCGCGTTCGTTCGCGGCGGCCTGGGAAGGCCGCCGCGCGGAACGCGAAGGCCGCCGCGCGGAACGTAGCGTAGTAGTATCAGGGTAGCGGCATGCCGATGGTCTGACAACGGATATCCGAAGCGTTGCCGCGCCCCCATCTCGTCGGGACCGACGAACGGTTGACGCCGACCGGAGCATATTGCTAGAATCCCGCGCGCATCCGAAAGGAGGGGAGGAGCGATGAATCACAACATCACTCTGCTCGCTGTTGCGGTGCTGGTCGCAGCCGGCACGATGGCCGCAGCCGAGGAAGGTCCCACCAGGCAAGACCTGCTCACCATGATTCAGGCCCTCAAGCACCGGAACGAGTTGCTGGAGAAGCGTCTGGCCCAGCTCGAGGCCCGGGTGGCCGAGGCGGGCGGGGGGCCCGAACTCAGCCGCGAGCAGGTCCGGGCACTCGTTGAGAAGATGATGGCGGAATCGCGCGACACCATGAAGCCCGGCTGGATGGAGAACCTGACGTTCTTCGGCGATTTCCGCCTGCGGTACGAGTACCGCCGCTTTGCCGAGTCAACGGGCGGCCTTCACGACGATGAGGGACGCGCGCGGTATCGGCTCCGCGTCGGCGTCGTCTACAACGTGACCGATGACATGCAGGCCGCCGCAACGCTCTACCTGACCGAGCCCATCTACAACCCCGACCCCGACGGCCAGCGTGTGATGCTCCACACGGACCTCATCTGGGCATTCTGACCGGGAGCGCGTCTCAGGTGCGACCACAGCAGTTCTTATACTTGCGTCCGGACCCGCACGGGCACGGGTCGTTGCGGCCGACCTTCGGACCGGTGTAGCGCTCGGTCGGTCCGGGGGGGCGTGTGGGCCGGTCGGGCGCGTCGCCTTTCGTCGGGGGCAGTTCGCCGCGCCGGATGTACTCGGCGATCCGTTTCAACTCCGGCAGCGCCCGCTTGTAGAACATCTTGTACCCTTCGCAGAAATGGTTAAACCGCTCGGGGTCCGTCCCGATGGGGCGATGGTGTTTCGGGCAGCCGCCCTGACAATACGTGAGGTACTCACAGTCGCGGCAGACGGCGGGCCGGTCGGTCTTGAGGGCGGCGAATTCCTCGAGCCGGGGCCGCCTTAGAATCTCCACCAGCGGCGCCTCCATGATGTTGCCGAGCAGCCACTCCTTGAAGACGAAGTGGTCGCAGGCGTACACGTCGCCGTTCCACTCGAGGATGTGCGCCGCCGCGCACCGCTCCGAGTGCACGCACGTCGAGGCCCGACCGTAGAGGATGACGTGCAGGATGTCGTCGATGAAGCGAACCGAGACGCGCCCCGCGTCGCGCCGGGCCCACTGCTCGAAGATGTCGAGCATCCATCGGCCCAACTGTTCGGCCGTGCACGAGAAATCGCTCGGCTCGTCGGTGCCGGGCTTGCGCTCCAGAATCGGGATGAATTGAAGGTACCGGATGCCGCGGTTGACGAAGAACCGGTAGATGTTCCCGGCGTGCGAGGCGTTCGCACTGTTAAGGGTCACCAGGACGTTGAACTCCACGTTGTGCTTCCTGAGCCGTTCCAGCCCGGCCCACACGCGGTGCCACGTGGGCCGCCCCTGCCGGTCCACGCGGTTGACGTCGTGCACCTGAGCGGGCCCGTCGAGACTGATGCCCACCAGGAACTGGTTCTCGGCCAGGAACGCGCACCACTCGTCGTCGAGCAGCGTCCCGTTGGTCTGGAGTCCGTTGGAGACGACCTGTCCGTCGCGGCCGAACTCCTTCTGAAAGGCGACGGCCTTCCGGAAGAAGTCCTTCCCCGCCAGCAGCGGCTCACCGCCCTGCCAACCGAACTCGCACCGCACGGGCATCGCCTCGAGGTACTGGCGGGTGTAGGTCGAGAGGATTTCGTCGGTCATCATGAACCGCTTCGTGCCGGGGTAGAGTTCGCGCGGCTTCATGGTGTAGTAGCAGTAGCGGCAGTTGAGGTTGCAGACGCCGCACACCGGCTTGCACATGATGTGAAACGGTCGAAGGATCTCGCTCACGGCAGCACCATCCGAAAGAGTTCCCCGCTGAGCCCATTATAGGGCGTGCGCTACGCCCGTGCCAATTGGAGGCCGGCCTCGGCGACGCGTCACGCCGTATCCTTTCGTGTCTGTGCCAACCTCCGGAGGATGAGCGCTCCCTGTTCGCAGCCAAGGTCTCTCGCGATGACCGGGCACTTGGCCATGAGCAGAAAGAGGATCTCGCGTTCCGAGTCGCTCAGTGTCTCGTAGTTGCCCTGGCCCTTGGCGATGACCAGGTCGGCGTCATCGAAGCGTTTCCGCATCGCGTCGCTGCACGTATCGAGCAGGGTTCCCGGCGCGTCGGAGCCGTTGTCGATCACGGTCACGCGGCCGATGAGACCGGCGGCCCGGGCATCGTCGATCGTGGCGTCGTTGATCACCGGCCGGCCCTTGACAACCACCGTGACCTTCTCGGTGGGAAGCGTTTCGATGAGGACGCGGTCGAAGACGATCTCGCCGGCATTGTCGGCCAGAAAGAGGATGTCGCGAGCCTCGGCTGCGGCGTCGCGCAGGTCGTCCACGCTTCCGCAGATCGGCTCGCCCATGGCCCGGTCGATGGTCTCGCGGACGGCGGCCTCGGTCAAATCAGACCGGACGCCGAAATCAATCACGTTGCCGGCGATCGCCACGCGGACCGCCGCCGCAAGCGGGTCGGCCGCAGCCTCCACGCGGGCCTTCATCTCCGGATACAACCCCATGGCGAAACGGTTGAATCGGTCCTTCACGTCGCGGTAGGGGTCGTCCTGCCCCGTCAACCGTCGGATGAGGCGATGGATCTGCTGGCCCATCGCCGGCGGGGCCATGCGCATGTCCATTTCGCTTGCAGCGCGAAGCACCTTCCGGAGGACCTCCGCCTGGATTGCCTCGTCGTCGGTCACGAAGCGAACGGCATCCAGGGTCTGCCGCACGAAACACGGGATACAGTCGAAGTACGTTCTCACTCAAAGCCCCTTCCCCACCGCCAGAGAGTCCTGTTTTATACCGCGCCTTCGCTGGGGAAGAAAGATTTGTTCCGGTCGCGGCAGGCGTCGGTCATTTTCGCGACCGTTCTCGCTTGAGAGATACACGGCGGCTGTATAGAATACATGCCGGCCGAAGAGGGTCCAGGCGGCAAAGGAGGTCGCAAAGGTGCCCCTGTACGAGTTTGCCTGTGATGCGTGCGGCAAGGGGTTTGAGGAGTTGTTCCGGTCGATGACCGAGCGCCGTCGTCCGAAATGCCCGCACTGCAAGAGCGGGAACGTTCACAAAGTGTTCTCCACCTTCGCCACGGCCGGCGGCGAGGCGAGCAAGGGAAGCGCAGGAGACGGGTGCGCGACGTGCACGTCCGGTTCGTGCACCACGTGCGGCCGCTGATGAAAGGACGGCTATGGACCGGCTCTGGGCACCGTGGCGGATGGCCTACATCGACGGCATGAGCGGCGGCGGCGGTCACGACGGATGCTTCCTGTGCGCGGCCCGCGACGCCGCGGACGACGGCGAGGTCCTCGTCTTCATGCGCCGGCCCAAGGCGTTTGCGATCCTCAACCGGTTTCCCTACAACAACGGGCACACGCTCATCGTTCCGAACGCCCACGCGGGTGACCTGGCGGACCTTGCGGACGGCGATCTGCTCGCCCTGATGGGCCTGGCGCGCGACGTGATGGGCCTGTTCCGTCGCATCCTGCGTCCGGACGGCTTCAACGTAGGCTTCAACTTCGGCCGCACGGCCGGCGCCGGGCTGCCGGAACATCTTCACCTGCACCTCGTGCCGCGTTGGGACGGCGACACGAATTTCATGCCGGTCCTCGGCGAGACGAAGGTCATCCCGCAGTCGCTCGACGACATTTACGACCGCATCGTGGCCGCCGTCACGGAAGCCGGCGCCGACGGCCAACCGGACGACGCCTCATGCTGACCCGCCGCGACTTCGAGGACCGCGAACTCCGCGAACTGGCTCCTTACGCCGCCAAGGCCGGCCAGACGCGGGGGCGCGTCCACGCCGAGCCCGAGCACGAGTACCGGACGGCCTACCAGCGTGACCGCGACCGCGTGGTCCACTCGACGGCGTTCCGCCGCCTCGAGTACAAGACGCAGGTGTTCCTGACGCACGAGGGCGACTTCTTCCGGACCCGTCTGACCCACACGATGGAGGTCGCCCAGATCGCCCGGACGCTGGCCCGGGCGCTCAACCTGAACGAGGACCTGACCGAGGCGGTGGCCCTGGCCCACGACATCGGTCACACGCCGTTCGGGCACTCCGGCGAGGAGGCGCTGCGGGAACTGATGGCCGACCACGGCGGGTTCGAGCACAACCGTCACGGGGTGCGCATCATCGATTACCTGGAACACCCGTATCCGCAGTTTCGCGGCCTGAACCTGACCTGGGAGGTCCGCGAGTGCATCGCGAAGCACGCCACGCAGTACGACCATCCGGCCGTGGACGGGTTCGGCGACACCCCGCCGCCGCTCGAGGGGCAGGTCGTTGAGATCGCCGACGCCATCGCCTACGACAGCCACGACCTCGACGACGCCCTGGCCATGGGCATTATCTCGGCGGCCGACCTGGAGGGCCTGGCGATCTTCCGGCAGGCGGCCGCCGACTTCGAGAAGACGCTTGCCGACCTGTCCACCGACCAGCGAATCCGGCGGATCGCCAAACTGCTGATCGACCTCATGGCCTGCGACCTCCTCGCTACCAGCGAGCGCGAGATCGCACGCGCCGGCGTCGCGAGCCTCGACGAGGTCCGCGAGGCGGGCCGGCGGCTCATTCACCTCTCGGCCGAACTCGAACCGAAGGTCAAGGAACTCGAAGCGTTCATGATGGACCGCGTCTACCGCCACCACCGCGTGGTGCGGATGACCACGAAGGCCAAGCGGTTCATCGGAAAAATCTTCGAGGCGTACCGGACGAATCCGGACCAGTTGCGGCCGGCCTACCGCCGCCGCGCTCAAACCGAGGGTCTCGAGCGCGTCATCGCCGACTACATCGCGGGCATGACCGACCGTTTTGCCCAGGACGACTACCGGCGGCTGTACGAGCCGTTCGAGCGGCTGTGACAGTCCGACTGGGCACATGGCCGGGCAAGTACGTGTTTAGCGACACACCCCCCTTCCGGGGGTGGCACGGAAGCGGCGCAGCCGCGACCGTGGGCGCTTGGTATCCAACACGGCCGCCCTCCGGGCTGCCGTGCCACCCGGCCGTCACCATCTCAACGTGGATACGCCAAGGGCCGACGCCGTCACCGGCCCTGGAGTTTGTGCGGGTTAACGCGCGGCGCGTTACTCGTCGCCCTTCTCCTCTTCCTGAGCCTCACCGCCATCGTCTGCGGCATCTTCCTCGGCCGGAGGTTCTTCAGCACCCTCGTCACCGGCCTCGTCGGCGTCGGCGTCTTCTACCGGCTGCTCGACCGGCAGTTCTTCCTCTTCCGACTCTTCCATGTACACCTCTTCGATGTCGGTGGCGTCCACGCCCCTGCGCAAGAGGAAGTAGATGACCGTCTGCGAGCAGAAGAAGAAACTCGCCAGGAACGCCATCATCACGCCCAGGACCACCCAGACCCAGAAGGCGAACAGGTAGGCGGCGGCGCCCTCGGCGTACTCGGGCGCTTCCAAAGACGCCATCTGCGGCCAGGGAGCGGCCAACTCCGGCAAACTCCAGAGACGCAGCAGTTTATCCTCGGCCCCGCCCACCCCCATCGTGAACGTCGAAACCGCCTCGTGCGTCAACCGCAACGTCAGGAACGAGAGGAACTTCACCAGGATAAACGTCGCACAGCCGTAGATGACGCTGAAGACCGTCAGGAACAGGTACCGCCACGGCCGGCTCGAGATGTACGAGATGCTGCGGCTGATGGCGTCGAACGAATCGGACCCCTCGGCGGCGATGGTCGGCCACTGGAGCCCCACGCTGAAGGCGCCGCCGATGAAGATCAACGCCAGCACCACGCCCATCAGGAGCGACAGGCCGAGGAAGATACCCATGTAGAACTCGCCAACATACGGGATCATGCCGGGCAGACCCGTCAGCGCGCCCATGATGATCGCCATGAACACCAGCACGCCGAACGGAATGAGCGGGCTCGTGACCGTGCTCGGCCACTTGCGAAGGCTGAACCCCAGGGCGCTCTTCAGAGGGACGCTCTCCTCCCGCGCCACGCGGACGGCGGCCATCCGTGTCACGGCCCCGCCGACCACCGCCCAGACGGCCAGCGACAGGAGCGTGATGATGACGGCGGCCCCCGGTTCCTCCTGCCAGTAAGCGGCGGCCAGTTCCCCGGCCTCGCGTGCGGCTGCGGCAGGCGCCATGAGGAAGGTGAGGAAATCGTCCGACGTCTTGCCGCCCACATACGGCAGGGCCCACTCGCCCCACAACGTGGTCGTGGCGATGCGATGGACGTGCTTGAGCAGGCTCGCCCCGTTGACGTCGGTCTCGAAGGCCTCGTCGACGGCGGCGGCCAGGGCAAAACTCACCGCCAGGCCCAGGAAACACAGCAGGAGGTTCGCCGGATGAATCGCCATCCGGAACGACCGCAGAATCTCGAGAAACGTACACGACCGGCGCCAGTCCACCGTCTGGATTCCACCGCCTTCTTCGGACATCGGCCTCTCCTTTTCAGGAAACGTCCGGCTCGTCTTTCAGCACGTGGCCGGCCTTGGAGCGAAGACCGCCTGCTGCGGCCACCATATTCGGCCGCATGCCGAGAGGTGTCAAGGACTATTATCCTTGCCCCCCTCCTCCGGCGGGATGCGGTCGGTGGCGGCGGCGTCGTCGGCCACCTCGTCGATGGGCCGGCTGATGACGTACCCGTCGTCAAGCCATCGGCCGAGTTCCGCCATCTTGCACCGCTCGCAGCAGAACGGCCAGAACCGCTTGTGGTCCGGGTCGGACGGATTCAGAAGACGGTCGCAGTACCGACATCGCTCCTGCACCGGTGCGTTCACTCCTTGTCGCGATGGGGACAGGTTCCTGCGGCCTTCTTGCAGCCGGTGCACGCGCCGGCGGCCGTCTCGGCGCCCTTGTCGGAGGCGTCCGCCTTCGGCTTATCCTTCTGCGCGCCATCCTTGTAAGACTGGCTGCGGTAGTCGGTGGCGTAGAAGCCGGAACCCTTGAAGATGAGGGCCGCGCCCGTTCCGAGCAGCCGCCGGACCTCCATCTTGCCGCACGCCGGACACTTGCGTACGGGCCTCGCCTTAATGGACTGGAACTTTTCAAACGCGTGCCCGCAGGCCTCGCATTTATACTCATAGGTTGGCATAGCCGTTCCTTCATTCGGGGTCGGTTGCGTCAGCGCTGCCGGCGCCGGTTTCATCGGCCTCGGTTTGGTCGGGGGTTTCGGCCTGCGGCTTTCCGCTGGAGACGGCGACGCGGCTGGCCCGCAGCGTCCGCTCGCCGAACCGGTATCCCCTGAGCATCTCTTCCATAACATGGCCGTTCGGATGCTCGTCGCTGGGCAGGTGGGCCACGGCCTCGTGATGCTCCGGATCGAAGGGACGCTCGGCGGCGTGAATGGGCGTGACGCCGTGCTTCTTGAGTGCGGCCAGCAACTGGTCGTGGACGAGACGGACGCCTTCGAGAAAGGCGTCGAAGTCGGGCGTCGCTTCGGCCGCCTCTATCGCGCGTTCGAAGTTGTCGATCGCGGGAAGCAGGTCGAGCACGAGGTCGCCGACCGCCTCCATCCGCTCGTCGCGGACGCGCCGTTCAGAGCGTTTCTGGTAGTTCGAGAACTCCGCCGCCAGACGCTGGAGCCGGTCGCGGAGTTCGTCGCACTCGCGCTGCCCGGCCGCGAGGCCGTCCTCGGCTTCGGCCGGCGCCCCTTCCCGGCGGGGCTCGTCGGGCGGGGCGTTCTCGGGCTCATCGCGGCGGTCGGGGGTTGGGTCGCGCGGCGTCCCGTTTTTCTTCTTTCGGGTCATGACGGGTTCTTGTCCTTCTCACTGGGTTGGCTGAAGTAGCCGGCGAGTCTTTCGAGGAAACTCTCTCGCTGCGGCAGCACGCCTTTCTTTTCGGTCTCGGCAAACTCGCGAAGCAGGTCCTTCTGGCGGCGCGTGAGTTTCTTCGGGATCTCGGCCACCACCTGCACCAGGATGTCGCCGCGGCCGCGGCCCCGCACGTCCGGCAGGCCTTTGCCGTCGAGCCGGTACAGGTCGCCGCTCTGCGTGCCGCGCGTGATCTCCATCTCCTCTTTCCCTTCGAGGGTCGGCACCTCCACCTTCGCGCCGAGGGCGGCCTGCGTGAAACTGATCGGCAACATGCACAGCAGGTCCCCGCCGTGACGGTCGAAGAAGGCGTGCGGCTGCACGCGGACCACCGCAAACAGGTCGCCTCGCGGGGCGCCGGGGTCGCCGGCGTTGCCCTGCCCGGCGTACCGGATGCGTTGGCCGTCCTCGATGCCCGGTGGAATCTGGACGTCGATGGTGCGTTTGCGTGTCACAAATCGCCGCCCGCCGCACGTCGGGCACGGGTCGGCAACGATCGTTCCGGTGCCGCCGCACTGAGGGCAATCCCGCACGAGGCGAAAGAATCCGCCTCCGTGCTGGAGGCGTCCCCGCCCGCCGCAGGTGCGGCAGGTCTGGCGCCGGCCCGAGGCCGAGCCGCTTCCGCCGCACGCCTCGCACAACTCCTGGCGCGACAGGCGGACGGTCTTGGCCGACCCTGAGAGGACCTCTTTCAGCGTCAGGTCGATGAAGCAGCGGAGGCTCTGGCCGGGTTGGGCTCCCCGGCGTCCGCCCCGGCGTCCACCGAACAGGTCGCCGAAGCCGAAGACATCCTCGAACATCGAGAAGATGTCGCGCACGTCCACGTGCGAGAAATCGTGGACGCCGGCACCGCGGAGGCCCTCCTTCCCGAACTGGTCGTATCGCTGCCGCTTGTCGGCGTCGGAGAGGACCTCGTAGGCTTCGGCACACTTCTTGAATCGGGCCTCGGCTTCGGCGTTGCCGGGGTTGCGGTCGGGGTGATACTTGATGGCGCACTGCCGGTACGCCTTCTTGATTGCGTCGGCCGAGGCACCGCGCGCCACGCCGAGACTCGCGTAATAGTCGTCATCGTCGGGCATGGGCAAGCCTTCGGCGACTGAACCCGCCGAGCACAGCATTCGTGGTGGCCTCGGAAGGCCACCACGCGGGAGTTCGGTTCTGAAGCGGGCCTCGCTCTTCGAGGCGGCCAACCACGTCACCCCGACGGCTCCGTCTATGCGACGGCTTCGTCGTCGATGGCTTCGTCCTCGTCATCGGGTGCGTCAGTGACCATGACGTCGGTGGTCAGCATGAGCGAGGCGATCGAGGCGGCGTTCTCAAGGGCGGTCCGCGTGACCTTGGCCGGGTCGATGACGCCCATCTTCACCATGTCGCCGTACTCGCGGGTCCGTGCGTTGAATCCGTGGGTCTTGGCCATTCCACGGGCCTCTTCGACAACGACGGAGCCGTCTTCGCCGGCGTTCTGGGCAATCTGGCGCATCGGCTCTTCGAGTGCCCGCTTGACGGTCTCGACGCCGAGTTTCTCGTCGCCCCGCGCCTTCTTCTTGACGGCCTCGAGGGCGCCGATGGCCCTCAGACACACGACCCCGCCGCCGGGCACAACGCCTTCCTGCACGGCCGCACGCGTGGCGTGCATGGCGTCTTCGACACGGGCCTTTCTCTCCTTGACCTCGGTCTCGGTGGCGCCGCCTGCCTTGATGATCGCCACGCCGCCGGTGAGTTTGGCAAGGCGTTCTTCGAGTTTCTCGCGGTCGTAGTCGCTGGTGGTGGTCTCGATTCCGGTGCGGATCTGGGCGATGCGTTCGTTGACGGCCCTCTTCTTGCCGCCGCCGTCGATGAGGGTGGTGGAATCCTTGTCCACGACGATGCGTTTGGCGGTTCCGAGGTGGTCGAGTTCAAGGTTCTCGAGTTTCGTTCCCAGGTCTTCGCTGACAAAGGTTCCGCCGGTCAGGACGGCGATGTCCTGAAGGATGGCCTTGCGGCGGTCGCCGAATCCCGGGGCCTTGACGGCACAGACTTTCAAGACGCCGCGCAGCCGGTTGACGACCAGCGCCGCCAGCGCCTCGCCCTCCACGTCCTCGGCGATGATCAGGAGCGGCCGCGCGGCCGAAGCCGTCTTCTCGAGCAGCGGCACCAGGTCGCGCAGATTCGAGACCTTCTTCTCGTGAATCAGGATGTAGGCGTCCTCCAACTCGCACTCCATCGTCTGGGGGTTCGTCAGGAAATACGGGCTCAGGAAGCCCTTGTCGAACTGCATGCCCTCGGTGAAATCGAGGACCGTCTCGATGCTCTTGCCTTCCTCGACGGTCATGACGCCGTCGCTCGTGACCCTGTCGAGGGCCTTGGCAATGAGTTCGCCGATCTGGGCGTCGCCGTTGCAACTGATGGTGGCGACCTGGGCGATTTCGTCATGCCCCTTGAGTTTGTGGCTCTGGTCCCAGATGCTGTCGACGGCGGCCTCAACGGCCATGTCGATGCCGCGTTTCAGGGCCATCGGGTTCGCGCCGGCCGTCACGTGCCGCAGGCCCTGCTTGAAGATCGATTCGGCCAGAACGATGGCGGTGGTGGTGCCGTCGCCGACGACGTCGGCCGTCTTCGACGCGACCTGGTTCGCCATCTTGGCGCCCATGTTCTCGAACTTCTCGGGCAGTTCGATCTCTTTCGCGACGGTCACGCCGTCCTTCGTGACCTTGGGGCTGCCGTAGGACTTCTGGAGGATGACGTTGCGGCCGGTGGGGCCGAGTGTCACCCTGACGGCATCGGTGAGTTGCTTCAGGCCGGCCGCCATCTTGCGTTTTGCCTCGTCCGCGTACATCAGTTGCTTTGCCATCGGTTATCTCCAATGCCTTGCCTGGCTACCGTTTGTGTCGGGCGTTGAGAATTCTGAGTGCCATGGTGCCGAACGTGCCCCGCCGCTCCCGCGGCGGGCTCGGTGCGGCGGGCTCGATGCGGCGGCCTCGGCGCGGCGGCCTCGGTGCGGCGGCCTCGACGCGGCCGGCTCGGTGCGACGGGCTCGACGCAGCCGGCTCGGTGCGGCGGGCTCGACGCGGCCGGCTCGGTGCGGCGGGCTCGACGCAGCGGGCTCGACGCAGCGGGCTCGACGCGGCCGGCTCGGTGCGGCGGGCTCGAACGGCACGCGTGCCGCCCTATTCGACGATCGCGAGGATGTCGCTCTCACGAAGGATCATCAGGTCTTTGCCGTCGACCTTGATCTCGGTGCCGCCGTACTTGGCGTAGACGACGGTGTCGCCTTTCTTGACGGCCGGCTTGGCCCGGTCGCCCGAGTCGAGGACCTTGCCGGGTCCGACGGCGACGATCTTGCCCTGCTGCGGTTTTTCCTGGGCGGTGTCGGGCAAGACGATGCCGCCCTTGGTGACTTCCTCGGCTTCAAGCGGTTCGACAACGATTCGGTCTTCGAGGGGTTCGATCTTCATCGGTCGGTCTCCGTCAACACGATTCCAATTGAGGTTCACAGTGCCCCGTCGCCGTGCCGGCGACGGCTAAACGGCCCCGGCGCAGGCGCCGGCGGTAGCGTCCTACATCATGCCGCCCATGCCACCCATGCCGCCGCCCATGCCGCCCATGCCGCCGGGAGGCATGCCGCCGGGCGGGCCGCCTTCGCCCTTCGGCTCGGGCTTGCTGGCGATACAGGCGTCGGTCGTGATGAGCAGGCCCGCGACCGATGCGGCGTTCTGGAGGGCCGTCCGGACCACCTTCGTCGGGTCAACGATGCCGGCCTTGATCATGTCGCCGTAGCAGCCCTTGTCGGCGTCGAAGCCGTAGGCGCCCCTCTTGCGGAGGATGTTTCGGACGACGACGCCGCCCTCGTATCCGGCGTTGGCGGCGATCTGCCGGGCGGGCGCCTCCACCGCCCGGCGGACGATCTCGACGCCCGTGGCCTCATCGTCGCCCACGGTCTTGACCTTGTCGAGCGCCCCGAGGCACCTCAGCAGGGCCACCCCGCCGCCCGGCACGATGCCTTCCTCGATGGCGGCGCGCGTGGCGTGGAGGGCGTCCTCAACAAGGGCCTTGCGTTCCTTCATTTCGACCTCGGTGGCGGCGCCGACGTTGATCTGTGCCACGCCGCCCGAGAGTTTCGCCAGGCGTTCCTGGAGTTTCTCGCGGTCGTAGTCGCTGGTGGTAATCTCGATCTCGCGTTTAATCTGTTCGATGCGTCCATGGATGGCGTCGGTCGAACCGGCGCCCTCGACGATGGTGGTGTTGTCGTCGTCGATGGTCACCTTCTTGGCCGTGCCGAGGACGTCGATACTGATGTTCTCGAGTTCGACGCCGAGGTCTTTCATGACGGCCTCGCCGCCGGTCAGGATGGCGATGTCTTCAAGCATGGCCTTGCGGCGGTCGCCGTAACCCGGCGCCTTGACGGCACAGCACTGAAGGATCCCGCGGAGTTTGTTGACGACGAGCGTGGCCAGGGCCTCGCCGTCGACGTCCTCGGCCACGATGAGGAGCGGCCGGCTGCCCTTGGAGATGTTCTCCAGGAGCGGCACGAGGTTCTTCGCGTTCGAGATCTTCTCTTCGTAGATGAGGATGAGCGGGCGGTTGAGCACCGTCTCCATCCGGTCGGGATCGGTCACGAAATGGGGGCTCAGGTACCCGCGGTCGAACTGCATGCCTTCGACCACCTCGATGGCCGTCTCGAGGCCCTTGCCCTCCTCGACCGTAATGACGCCGTCCTTACCCACCTTGTCGAGGGCTTCGGCGAGCATCTTGCCGACGGCGGCGTCGCCGTTGGCGCTGATGGCGCCCACCTGGGCGACCTCGTCGGCCTTGCTCACGTCGATGGGCTTCGTAATCGTCTCGATGTGCACGACGATGGCATCGACGGCCTTCTGGACGCCCCGGGCGAGGGCCATGGCGTCGGCGCCGGCGGTGATGTTCTTCAGGGCCTCCTTGAACAGGGCCTCGGCGATGACGGTGGCGGTGGTGGTGCCGTCGCCGGCCACGTCGCTGGTCTTGGAGGCGGCCTCCTTGACCAGTTGGGCGCCCATGTTCTCGTACTTGTCCTTGAGGTCGATCTCCTCGGCCACGGTCACACCGTCTTTGGTGACCGTCGGTGCACCCCATCCCTTGTCGAGGACGGCGTTGCGGCCGCGAGGTCCGAGGGTCGATCGGACGGCCCTGGCGAGTTTTTCGACGCCGGCCAGCAGGCCGGCCCGTGCCTCCTCATCAAAAGCCAACATTTTGGCTGCCATGCTCTCGGCTCTCCTTCCGTACGGGTTGCCTCGTTACATGCGGAATCAGGGTTCCGTTCCCGCCCCCCGCTTGGCGGGTCTGGACCCTTATCGCTCTCCTGAACCGTATAAGAGAGCAAAGCGGGTGCCAAATGGCCCCCCAAGCCTCCCAGACGCCCGTCAACGGCCTCTGGTGGGCGAAAGCGGACTTCTACCAGAAGCCGACCGCCGGTTCAAGGACCTTTCCAGGCCCCGCAAGCGGCCGTTTAGGCAGGCAATTCGTGCCCCGAGGGTGCCATTGTGGCAGACGCGCCGGGTGGCACGGCAGCGGCCCAGCCGCGGCCGTGGGAGCCAACTCCGGACCACGGGCGCGCTGCTGGGGCTGCCATGTTACCCGACACGTGCAGACCACGGCCGCCCCGGGCGTGGCAACGATTTCTGGCATGGGACGATTTCCTGCGGCTTGGCCGTAGCGCCGGGGTTTATCCCCGGCGCATCCTGGCCGGCGCCGCCGCCAACGGCCGCCGGGCATAAAGCCCGGCGCTACAACCGCCTGCGCTCGCCACAAAAACTTGCCACACCCGGCCGCCCCGGTGGGGCTGCCGTGCCACCCGCCGGCCTACCTTTGGCAGTCAACGGGTCACCCCACCCACCTCAACCTTGCATGCGGGACCTGCAGCCGATACGATACGCCTTCGGATTCGCAACCGACGCCAAAGGAGCCGCCATGGCTAAGAAGTACTTCGTCCTCGACACGAACGTTCTTCTATATGACCCGACCGCGCTGATGGCCTTCGGCGACAACGAGGTGGTGCTGCCGTTCCAGGTCATCGAGGAACTCGACGGGTTCAAGAAGGGGTCCGACGACACGAGCCAGCACGCCCGCCAGGTCATCCGGACGCTCGACCAGTTGCGCAAGAAGGGCCGCCTCATGGAAGGCGTGCCGGTCGAGGAAACCGGCGGCACGCTCTGCGTGGTGCTCGACGACCAGGTGCCCGACCACCCGCTCCTGCGAACCGGGAAGCCGGACGACCGGATCATCGGCGTGGCCCACCGTCTCGCCCAGGAGGGCAAGCCGACCACGTTCATCACCAAAGACATCAACGCCCGCATCAAGAGCGACGCCCTCGGCATCACCACCGAGGACTACGAGAAGCACAAGATCGATTTCAGCCATATCTACCTGGGGTACCGCGAACTGGAGGTCAAGCGCCCGACGCTCGACCGCCTCGACAAGGACAAGGTGGCCGACCCGCCGGCCGACGATTTCCAGCCCAACGAGTTCGCCGTTCTGACCGACGCCGCCGACCCCGGCCGCCAGGTCGTCGCCCGTTTCGATCCCCATCAGGGCAAACTCGTGGCGCTGCGGTTCGGCACGAAGACATACCAGAACGTCTCGGCCCGCAACCCGCAGCAGCAGATGGCCATCGAACTGCTGATGCTCGACGAGGTGCCGCTGGTCACGCTGCTGGGGCCCGCCGGCACCGGCAAGACGCTTCTGGCGGTGGCGTGCGGCATGCAGAAGGTCCTGGCGGAGAAGAAGTACGAGAAACTGCTCGTCTCGCGGCCGGTGATTCCGTTCGGCCAGGACATCGGATACCTGCCCGGCGACAAGGACGAGAAACTCTATCAGTGGATGCAGCCGATCTTCGACAACCTGGCCTACATCCTCCGCACCAAGAAGACCGGCGGCGACGGCGGCATGGACGACCGCATCATGGCCCTCATCGAATCCGGCAGCATCGAACTCGAAGCACTCACCTATATCCGCGGACGCAGCATCCCCGACCAGTTCATCCTTGTCGACGAGGCCCAGAACCTCACGCCGCGAGAAATCAAGACCGTCGCCAGCCGCATCGGCGAGGACTCCAAACTCGTCCTCACCGGCGACCCCTCACAGATCGACAACCCGTACCTCGACTCCTCGTCGAACGGTCTGTCCTACGCCGCCGAACGCATGAAAGACCTCGACCTGGCCGGCCACGTCATGCTCCAGACGAGCGAGCGGAGCGAACTGGCAAGCCTGGCGGCTCAGCGGCTCTGACCCCTGCGGAACGCGTTTCAGAGAAAGGGCACACGATGGCGGAAACCGTGAGCATTCAGCAGTTCGCGCGCCTCGACCTGCGAGTCGGACGCGTCGTCAACGTCCGCGACCATCCGAACGCCGCGAAACTCTATCTGCTCGACGTCGACCTGGGCCCCGAAATCGGGCAACGCCAGACCGTCGCGGGCCTGAAACCGTACATGTCGCCCGATGCACTCCAGGACCAACTCGTCGTCGTCGTCGTCAACCTGGAGCCGGCCACGCTGCGCGGCGAGGTGTCCGAGGGCATGATCCTGGCCGCACAGGATGGCGACAACGTCGTCTGCCTGACGCCCGCCTCGCCGGTCGCCCCGGGGTCGCAGATCAAGTAGCCCGCCCCGGGCCGTGGCCGGAGGCGACCTCCAAGGCGACGCCCCCGTGATGCGCCGAGGCCCTTTGAGATTGTGACGCCCCGCCGCCGCTGATAGAATCCGACGCCTGGATACCAGGCCCGTGGGGACAAGGCCCGTGGGACGTCCGCGAATCTTCATCAGCGCCGGCGAAGTGTCCGGAGACCTGCACGGGTCGAACCTGATCCGTGCCATCCTGCGGCAGGCGCCGGACGCGGAGATCATCGGTCTCGGCGGGTCGAAGATGGAGGCGGCCGGCGCCCACCTGCTGGCCAACACCGTGGAGTTCGGCATCATCGGGTTCCTGCCGATCGTCGCCTCGGCCTCGCGGTACCTCGACCTGTTGAGCCGGACGGACCGTTTGGTGGCGTCCTGGCGGCCGGATGTCGTGGTGACGATCGACTGTCCGGGGTTCCATTTTCTGCTGGCGAGCCGGTTTCGCGTCCGGCGGATCCCGCTGCTGTGGTACATTCCGCCGCAACTTTGGGCGTGGGCGCCGTGGCGGGTCCGGAAACTCAGGCGCCGGGTTACGCGCGTGGCGTGCGTGCTGCCGGTCGAAGAGCCGTTCTTCCGGGAACACGGGGTTCCCGCCACGTTCGTGGGGCACCCGGTCGCGGACCACCTGCGCGGGCTCGACCTCGACCAGGCCTTCATCGCGAGCCTGCGAACGCGCCGGGGCGACCGCGTGGTCGGCCTGATGCCCGGCAGCCGCCGGCAGGAAGTGACGCCGATCCTCCGCCGCCAGATCACCGTGGCACGGGCCCTGGCCGCGAGAGACCCCCACTGCTCCTTCGTCCTGGCCCTGGCGTCCGAGGCGTACCGCCGGCAGGCCGCCCGCGTGACCGCCGACAGCGGCCTGGCCATCCGCACGGTCGTCGGAAAGACCCACGAGGTTCAGCGTGCGGCCGACCTCGTCCTGGCCAAGTCGGGGACGACGACCCTCGAACTCGCCTGCTACGAGACGCCCATGGCCGTCTTCTACAACGTGACGGCCGCCAAGTGGCACCTGGCCGGCCGATGGCTCGTCAACACGCCGCACCTGACCCTTCCCAACACCGTGGCCGGCCGCCGCATCGTGCCCGAATACATGCGGACCGGATCCCTGACGCCCGCCGAGACCGACGAAGTCATCCGCCTGCTCCTCGATCAGCGCCGCCGCAGCCGCATGAAAGCCGACCTGGCCGAGGTACACCGGCAGATCGACGTCCCCGGCACGGCCGACAAGACGGCGGGGCTGGCCCTCGACATGATCGGCCGAAGCGTGCCGCAGCCGACGCCCTGGCGGTTCGGCCTGGACATGTGACGCCACACATCGCGGCTTCGAGCCCCCGGCCACGCGGCCGCCGCGCCGACCGGATGCGTCAGGTGACGATGGCGAGCCGGCGCGCGGCGGCCTTACGGACGTGCGTCTCGGACCGCCTGGTGCGGGTGTCGCGCAGGTGGGTGTAGATTCTCGCCGCCGGTGCCTTCTTCCCCGCCGCCGCCAGATTCTCGGCCAGGAGAAAACAGGCGTCCGTCAGGCGAATCCTCTCCCAGCCGCTGCGAGCGTCGGCGGCCTTCAGGAGCGCATCGGCCGAGTC